>Ga0213868_10000508_pt1 | contig 36711 bp, 27 predicted proteins | sample PICome_9_FD_160087 | JGI IMG/M metagenome (GOLD analysis project Ga0213868, IMG submission 160087) | Coastal seawater microbial communities near Pivers Island, North Carolina, United States - PICO127 | ecosystem: Environmental > Aquatic > Marine > Coastal | place: USA: North Carolina...
TGAATTAACCAACAAATACCAATCGTTGTCTAAAGTTCCTCTAATGATTGGTTTTGATGGTGAATGGGGGTTAGATATGCGATTAAAAAATGCGTACCGGTTTCCTTGGAATATGACTTTGGGAGCGATTCAGGATAATTCTTTGATTTATAAGTTTGGAGAGCATATAGGAAATCATGCTAGACGAATTGGAATTCATGTAAATTTTGCCCCAGTGGTAGACATCAATACGAATCCGTTAAATCCAATTATAGGAAATCGCTCCTTTGGAGAAAATAAAATAAATGTTACTCAAAAAGCCATCGCATTTAGTAAAGGGATGCAAAGTATGGGAGTTTTAGCGAATGCAAAACATTTTCCAGGTCATGGAGATACTGCTACAGATTCTCATTTAAAATTACCTGTCTTAAATTTTAATAGACAACGTCTAGATTCAGTAGAGTTGTACCCTTACAAAAGAGTTTTTGACGCAGGGATGGCTAGTGTAATGACAGCACATCTTAGTATTCCGGTATTAGAACCAAATCCAAAATTACCAACTTCATTGTCATCAAATGTAGTAACAGATTTATTGAAGTATAAATTAGGTTTTTTAGGTTTGATTTTTACGGATGGTTTAAACATGAAAGGAGCTGCTAATTATTCAAGCCCTTCAGAAATTAATTTAGCGGCAATTCTTGCAGGAAATGACATTTTATTGATACCACATGATATTCCTGAAACAATTAATTTATTTAAAACCTCTATACAAACAGGTGTTTTAAGTTATGAAAGAATAGATGAATCTGTTCGTAAGATTCTGTTAGCAAAGTATAAAGTTGGTCTACACACATTTAAACCAATTGAGCTATTAAACCTAGAAAAAGATATCAATACTAAACCAGATGAGGTTCTTCACAGAGAATTGGTGAAAAACTCAATGACCCTCATTAAAAATAAAAAAAAGTTACTTCCTATCTCAGATTTAAAAAAGCTTCATAAAATAGCATATGTAGCATTAGGTGAGGCTAGTCACGATACTTTTTTAAAAGAACTACAAAAATATTCTGAGATATTTAAAGCAGAAAAAGATAATTTAAATGAAATTATAGACACCTTAGAGGATTTTGATTTGGTTATAGTTGGTTTTCATAAGTCAAATGCTCATCCCTGGAAACCCTATCAGTTCTCAAATAAAGAATCTGTATGGTTACATGAAATTTCAAGAAAAAATAAAACCATTCTCTCTGTTTTTGCTAGCCCATACAGTTTACTAAATATAAAATCATTTAATAATTTAGAAAGTATTTTAGTTGCTTATCAAAATAGTGCGATTGCTCAAAAAATAGCAGCTCAAACAATTTTTGGAGCTATAGATGCTAAAGGACTACTGCCAGTAAGTATTAAAAATAAGTTTCCTGAAGGGACCGGTATTTCAACAAAAAAATTAAAAAGGCTTCAGTATTCTATTCCAGAATCTGTTGGTATGTCATCAGTTAAATTACAAAGAATAGATTCTGTAGCAAATCTTGTACTTGAAAAAAAAATGGCTCCAGGTCTTCAGATTTTGGTAGCTAGGCATGGTGTAGTTGTTTATGAAAAAAGCTTTGGATTTCACACAGATAAAAAAAATAATGCTGTTAAAAATATTGATGTCTATGATGTGGCTTCATTAACAAAAATTCTAGCATCATTACCTATGATGATAAAAGCAGAGGAGGATAAGAAAATAAAATTAACCTCTACCATTAAAAGTATATTACCAACTTTTAAAAATTCTAATAAAGATACACTAACTGTTCTAGAAATTTTATCTCATTACGGCCGTTTAAAAGCATGGATTCCTTTCTACAGACTTACACAAGATAGCATTACTAAAAGTAATTTAAAAGAGTTTTATAGTAAAAGTAAGTCTAAAAAATTTTCAATTAAAGTTGCTGAGAATTTATACTTAAATAATTCTTATAAAGATTCTATTTACAAGTTTATAAGAGATTCTGAACAAAGATTAGAAACTGGTTATAAATATAGTGACCTAGGCTATTATCTTTTTAAAGAGGCTCTAGAAAAGAAATATAAAAGTAGTTTAGATGACTTAGTTCAAGAACAATTTTATAAGCCATTAGGTGCAAACAGGATGACTTATTTACCACTAAATAAATTAGATAAATCTTCAATTGTTCCCTCAGAAAAAGACACGTATTATAGAAATCAATTATTACATGGTTATGTTCATGACATGGGGGCTGCTATGCTTGGTGGAGTAGGAGGTCATGCTGGTTTATTTGCAAATGCAAATGATGTTGCAAAAATGATGCAATTATATCTGCAAAAAGGGTATTATGGAGGAAAACAATATTTTAAGGAAGAAACGTTTGATAAGTTTAATAAGCGATATTATTCTGATAAAAAAGTGAGAAGAGGTTTGGGATTTGATAAACCTCAGTTAGATCCAGAAATTAAAGCAACATGTGGATGTGTCTCAGATGAAAGTTTTGGACATAGTGGATTTACTGGTGCTTACACTTGGGCAGATCCTGAGAGTGAAATTTTATATGTTTTTCTATCCAATCGAGTATTTCCAACCATGGAAAATACTGGTTTGGTAGATGAAGATATTAGAACAAAAATACAACAGATTATACAAGATGCTATCTTGCCGGAGTAGAATGAAATTTACTGTAGATTAATAGTATTAATATTGAACAGGCAAAATATATAATACTACTTTGTAAAGTAAATAGATTGCAGATTATATAACTATTCACTAGAAAGAAAGGAACAACTGTCAGAGAGCCTACACCGAACTTAAAAGTACTTATAAATTCAAAATCTGTAATCTTATTTTTTACATATTTCCACAACAACCAGGGTATTAAACTATTTAATATTATAATAGGCTTTAAAAACTTAACTAAATTAACTTTTTTATTTTTTTTTATTATAATATTAGATTGAATCATCGAATTAACCTCATCAACTTTTGTAAAATCAACATTAGCAGAATTTAATTTTTCTCTCCATTTTTCATAATCTTCAGTCAAAGGGATATGAACTGAAAGTACTTTTAATTGATCAGAAATAACATCCTTCAATTTTTTTATATCAGAATGATGAAAGTTTGATTTGTAAAAGTCATTTGCTAAAATTGCTGTTCCATAATTTAATGAAACTTTAAAAGGGTAGCTAGATGAATCTTGATAAGTAATCCCAACAGGTATGAGTTGAATTTGTAGTTTTGGATTTCTTTCGATAGCTCCAAAAACTATTCTTGAAAACCCTTTACTTAAGCTTCTTACAGTTCTTCTTTTATCGTGGCTTCCTTCAGGAAAAATCATCAATGCCTTGTGGCTGTCTAACAAATTAAAACATTTTTCAAAAACTCCCTTATTCTTATTTAATTGTTGAACACCATCTCTTATTCTGTATATAGGTATTAAATTTAAAGAATTTAGCAACCATCTCACTAATGGTTTTTTAAAACTAGCTGCACGAGTTAGAAAGTAATTTGTTCTTGGATTGTTTGTTGTAATAATTAAAGGATCTATGAGACCATTTGGATGGTTTACCATAAATAGAACGGCACCTTTTTTTGGTATATTTTCTTTTCCGTTAACTATTATTTTTTTTGACATAAAAAATAAAGAGATCTTTAAAAGAATTTTAAAAAAATAATACCAGACTGTTTTCAAAATTATTAAACTATTTTAATTGTTTGTTGTCTTTAGTCCAAAAAGTAGCTAATACCAGTCCTGAGAAAATGTCCCATATACTCCAAAAAGCAGCAAATAAAGCCATCCCTCCTAAACCATCAAAAAATTGAAAGATTAGTAATAATCCTAATCCACCATTTTGAATTCCAGTTTCCATAGAAATAGTTTTTCTATCTCTTTTCTCTAGTCCAAATGTTTTTGCTGTGTAGAATCCAATAAAATAGGCCCCAATATTATGAAAAATCACCAATCCGGCAACCAAATGAATATAATTTAAAAAAATATCTAAATTATCATAGACTGCAATAACAATTAAAGCTGAGAAAATAATCATAGAAAAAGGTTTTAATTTTTTTTCTATTTTTTTTGCAGTTTCTTCAAAATAAATATTGGTAAGCATTCCTAATATAAGGGGGACTCCCAAAATTAATAAAACCAACTTAAACAATGAAAAAGGATCTAATTCTACAGTTTTTAAAATAGCATTTGTAGGTTCATATAAGCCTCCATAAAACTGAAGGTTAAATGGTGTCATTATTATACAAATTAAAGTTGCAAAAGCTGTTAAACTAACAGATAGTGCTGCATTACCATTTGCCATTTTACTAAAAAAATTAGAAATATTTCCACCAGGGCAGGCGGCTATCATCATCATTCCTAAAGCGAAACTTGGATGAGGTTTTATGATTAGTATAGCTACGAATGTAAGTGCTGGCAATAAGAAAAATTGAGAAAAAATCCCTACAAATAGAATTTTAGGTTTCTTAATAAGAAGTTTAAAATCATCAATTTTTATACTTAGGGCAACACCAAACATAATAATAGCCAACGCTATATTTAATATCCAAAGTCCCTCTGTATCAAAGTTAATTTTAATACTATCAATAGGGATATCTACATTAGTTTTTAAAAGCATATTCTATAATATTTGAACCCATTTTTAACGCTTTTAATCTGATATTTTGAGGGTTGTTATGAATAGAACTGTCTTCCCATCCATCACTTAAATCAGATTCGTAATCATAAAAACATACCAATCTACCTTCAAAAAATAATCCAAAACCTTTTGGTTTTTTTTTATCATGTTCGTGAATTTTAGGGATTCCATTTTTAAAAATAAATGTTTGATTATAAATGGGGTGATTACTTGGAATTTCTTGGAATTTCAATTCAGGGAAAACTTTTTTCATTTCTCGTCTAATATATTTATCTATTCCATAATTATCAGAGACATGAAGAAACCCTCCAGATGCTAGGTAATTACGTAAATTTTGAGCTTCTTGTTCTGTGAAAAATACATTTCCATGACCAGTCATAAAAACAATAGGAAAGTTAAAAAGATCTATACTTCCAACAGCTACAGTACTTTGATTTAATTTAATTTTTGTGTTGGAGTTTTTATTTGCAAACTTAATTAAGTTGGGAACAGCAGTTTGATTTGAATACCAATCTCCGCCACCATTATATTTTAAAACTGCTACTTCTTGTGAGGAAATCTTCACAGAAAAACTTACAATAACCAAAAGAAAAATTTTTGTAAAATTCAATTAAGTATAATTTTAAACTAAGATAGCAATTCTTATTGATTGATAAATGAAACATTCATAACAGATACCAAAGCTGCTGTTTCTGTTCTTAACCTTGCCTTACCAAGTGTTATTGGAGTATACCCTTTTTGTAAGCTTTTCTCTATTTCTGAAAATGAAAAATCTCCCTCAGGTCCAATTAAAATAGTAGAAGATTCTTGAGGATGGAATACATCCTTCATTAATTGTTTTTCATTTTCTACACAATGTGCAATATATTTTCCTTGCGTCTGTTTTTGTTTTAAAAATTCTGATAAAGTAACCATATCATTTAGTCTTGGTAAGTGAAATTTTAAAGATTGTTTCATGGCAGAAATTATAATTTTTTTTAGCCTTTCAGGTTTAATAAATTTTCTCTCAGAATTCTCGCAAATAATTGGTGTAATTTCATCTATCCCTATTTCAGTTGCTTTTTCTAGAAACCATTCTAGTCTGTCATTATTTTTTGTTGGAGCTACAGCAAGATGTAAATAATATTTTCTTTGTTGTTTCTTATGCTCTATATCAACTACATTTATTAAACATTTTTTGTCATTAGCGACAGTAATTTTACAGTGAAACAGATCTCCTTTTCCATTTGTTAGATAAATATAATCTCCCTCTTTTTTTCGAAGTACCTTTACTACATGTCTACTTTCAATTTTATCAAAAGTAATTTCATTAGTATTCTTATCTATAGATGGATTGTAAAATAATTGCATGTATTCTATTTAACAGGATAGTCTTTAATGTTCATTTTGTAAGTTCTTCTTCTTTTATGGGTTTGGGGATCAAAATTTTTCCATAATTGATGTATGGCGTTATTATCTTCTAGCTCGGGAGTTCTAATCACTGTTTCAACTCCAATAGCATTAAAACTGGTTGTAAAATCACTAAAAATAATAGCGGTTATCCCTTTGTTTTGATATTCTGGGTCTACACCAATTAAATAAGAGGTAACGGTTTTTGGATTTTTTTTCGCTTTTAAAAGATGAAATATCCCAAAGGGAAATAATTTACCTTTTGCTTTTTGAAGAGCCTCCGAGAAAGAGGGCATCATAATTCCAAATGCAACTAGTTTACCGCTTTCATCTACAACAAACTTTATGAAATCTGGATTTATAAAATTGATATATTTTTTTTTAAAATAATCTATTTGATTTTCGGATATAGGTACATAAGATGAAAGGGTTACATATGTTTTATTAAAAAGATCAAACATTTCATTCACATAAGGCATAATTTCTTTAGTAGTTGAAAAATTTAAAGACTTTAGTTTAAACCTTCGTTTTATCAAATTTGATATTCTTTCATAGTAAGGACCATCTACTTTTGATAATTTAAATTTATTCTCTAAATATTCTTTTTCTTTGATGAATCCTAGTTGTTCTAAATGTTCCTTGTAATAAGGATTAGAATACCAAGTCACCATAGTTCCAATATGATCAAAACCATCTGTGAGTACACCTACCTTATCAAGATTAGAAAACCCAACAGGACCTTCCATGTATGTTAATTTATTTTTTTTGCCAATTTCTTGTACTTTTTGAATAAGAAGTTTGGTAACATCTATATTGTCTATTACATCAAACCAACCAAAACGCATTTTTTTAATTTGTTGGTTTTTCACTTCATACCAATTAATTATAGCAGCAATTCTACCTACTATTTTTTTGTTTTGGATAGCTACATAGAAGAATGCTTCAGCATTTTCAAATGCAGGATTAATCTCTTTATTTAAAACATCTAACTCTTCTTTGATAATAGGAGGAACCCAGTAAGGATTATTTTTGTAGATAGAAAAAGGAAATTGAACAAATTGTTTCATCTCCTTTTTTGTAGTCATTTCCTTAAGTGTAATCATGGCACTAGTTTAGTTGCAGTCTCTAATTTTATATGATAGTTAGATTCTCATCTTTGTTATCATCTTCTTTATTTCTTTTCTCTTTTCCTTTTTTCTTTTTTTTTGACTCTTTTTTTTCTTTCTCTTTTTTTAATCTCTTACTTTCTTTTTTTTCTTTTTTACTACTTTTAGCGTTGTCCTTTTTTACTTCTCTCTCCAATTTTCTTATTTCTTTTTCAAGCTCTTTAGTTCCTTTATCTTCGTTTTTTATAGGAGTTTCATTCTCATCAGAATTTCTTTTAAAGATATTTAAAATTCCTTTTTTGGACTTATCTTTTTTAATCTTAATTTTAGTTGGATTCACTCTAGTTCTTTTCGGTTTCAATCTTAAAGGAACATCTAATAATTCATCAGACTTTTTGTTGATATCATTAGAAGTGTTATTTCTAATAGATTGTACAGTCTCTTTTTGTAATTTTATTACTCCTGAAGCTTGTCTTTTACTTTTCTTTGAAAAAACATTACGCACCTTTCCGAATAATCTATTAAAGAATTTTCTTTTTTTAACTTTAAATTTTTTGTCATCTATAGGAGTTCCATTTTCGTCTAGTTTGGTTACTTTATCTACATGTCTGTCAAATCTATAGGATGCGCCAAAAGAGGTGTAATATCCTGATGTAAAAGAATCTGCTAAAAGACGCACAGAACTATTTATTTGGATATTTCTATTGTATAAGAAAGCTATACCTGAACCTATGTTAGATTGGTATTTGTATTTATCAAACATACTTTGATTTTCAATAAAAATAGACCATCTTGGGCTAAAGCTGAAAGTGGCAGTAACGATGTAGGAAAATTCTGGAAGCTCAGTTCCAATTCTATCATAATATAAATTGGTTACTATATTAAAATTATCAGAAAGATCATTTTGTAATAAAACTCCAGCTTTAGGAGAAAAATCTTTTGTTACAAAAACATCATCTGGTATACCAGTATTTATCCCAACATAAGCTGCAACTGTAGGAATAAATCTCTTAAAATCAAATCTATTTCTTTCTACCCAACTTCTAATCTCTTTAGATTTGTCTGTATATTTTTGTTCGTAAATTAAGTATTTTGCAGCGACGGTAAATTTTCCAATTCCGCTTTTATAATAGCTGGAGTTAAAAATGTTTTGAAAACTAATTTGTTCATTTTGATAAGCTAAATTCAAATTAAGCTCTAGTTTTTCTTTAAAAAAACTTGTTCTAAATAGAAAATCTACACCATACGATTGAGGTCTAGAAAATGTAGGATGAATATCTGTACTTCTATAAAAAAGACTAGTTTCTAATTGATATACTCTTGTTCCAACGCTATAAGGACTTTCTGAAAACCCGGGTCTATTTGAATTTATAATATTTGTGTATTGAGCTAAAAGTGTTTGACTTAAAAGTATGAAGAAGACAATCCAAAATTTTTGAAGTTTAGCAACAAAATAATTATTCTCAGGAAATGTCAATTTTTTTTTGGTTTTACACAAACATACTGTAAAAATAGGACTCATCAAATGCAATAAATACTTTTTTAAGACTGTTTAAATTTTGTATTCTATTAACGTATCAATTATCATCAAATTGTTACTTTTGAATTTAATTTAATTTGAACATGCAAGAAGCAGAATTAATGAGTTTGCTAAGAACACTTTTTATTTTCGTGATTGTTTATTACTTCTTCCGTTTTGCGGCAAGAGTATTTGGACCACTTTTAATAAAGAAGGCGGTTCATAAAATGCAACAAAAAGCTCAAAAGCAATATAACACCAGTCATCAACAAACAGAAACATCAGCTACCAAAGAAGGTGAAACTATCATAGATAAAAAGCCAAACTCTTCAAACCAAGGAAATAATTCTGTTGGTGAATACGTAGATTTTGAAGAAATAGATTGATATGAATTTTAAAAAAATTATACCTCACATAGTCTCTTTATCACTATTTGTATTTGTAGCTTTAATGTATTTTAATCCAGTATTAAAGGGAAAGAAAATTTCACAATCTGATATTACACAACATATTGGAATGGCTAAAGAAGTCAATGACTTTAGAAAAGCAACAGGTGAAGAACCTTATTGGGCTGAAAGTGCTTTTAGTGGAATGCCTACCTATCCAATTGGAACTTATTTTCCTAATGATTACATTACTAGTCTAGACCGTCTCATACGTTTTCTACCTAGGCCAGCTGATTATTTATTTCTCTATTTTTTTAGTTTTTATATTTTATTACTTGCTTTCAAGGTTGACTGGAAAATAGCTATAGTAGGTTCTTTAGCATTTGGTTTTTCTACATATCTTATAATTATTTTTGGTGCAGGACACAATTCAAAAGCACATGCTATTGCTTACATGCCATTAGTTTTAGCGGGTATTATATTTATTTTCAAAAAAAGATATCTCCTTGGCTTTATAGTAACAAGTATTGCTACTGCTTTAGAAATTAAAGCAAATCATCCACAGATGACGTACTACTTATTATTTGCCATTCTAATTTTGTGTGTAGTTGAATTGATAGAAGCTATTAAAAAAAATAAAATTAAACAGTTTATTACTCAATCATCTATCATTATTGTTGCTATGCTATTGGCTGTTGGTGTTAATTCTTCAAGACTTTTAGCCACAAAAGAATATGCAGATGTTAGTACTCGAGGTAAAACTGCTTTAACGATAAATCCAGATGGCACCAAAAAAGAGGTTACAACTGGCCTATCAAAAGAATACATTACACAATTTAGTTATGGCAAAGCTGAGACATTTAACTTATTTGTTCCCAGGTATATGGGAGGTGGCACAGTAGAAAGCTTAGATAGAAATTCTAATACGTATCAATATGTGTCATCTATAGCAGGTTCTAAACAAGCTGATGGTTTTACAAAACAAGTATACACGTATTGGGGAGATCAATTAATAGTTGAGGCTCCTGCCTATATAGGAGCTGTGATGTTATTTCTTTTTTTTCTAGGTGTTTTTATACTTAAAGGCAAGTATAAATATTGGCTGGTAGCTTCTTCAGTTTTTGCAATCTTAATGAGTTGGGGTAAGAATTTTCAGTTTTTGACTGACTTTTTTATTGATTATATACCATTATATAATAAATTCAGAGCCGTTTCATCATTTCAAGTAATTGCAGAATTATGCATCCCTTTGTTGGGGTTTTTAGCAGTAAGAGAATTTTTCTTTTCAAAAACTGATAAAGAACAAAAACAAATTGCTCTAAAAAAAGCATTGTATAGTAGTGTAGGATTAATTGTTATTGGATTACTATACGCACTCTCATTTTCAACCTTTGATGGAATAAGAGATGCAAGCTATTCTGAGTATGAGGGATTATTAGATGCTGTAAAGGCAGATAGGCTGTCTATGTTGTATTCAGATAGTTTTAGATCTATACTTTTAATAGGAGTAGGATTTGTAGTTCTATGGTTGTTTTTAAAACAACAACTTAAATACACCACATCAATCATAGCTTTTGCAGTTTTAATTCTTTTTGATTTAGTTCAGGTAAATTTAAGGTACGTAAATGCTGATGATTTTAAAGAAGCTAGAGCTATAGATAAACCTTTTAAAGCGTCTACTGCAGATCTTCAAATACAAAAAGATAAAAGTCATTACAGAGTAGCCAACTTTTCAACTGATCCATTTCAAGATGGTAGGACATCATATTTTCATAAATCTATAGGAGGTTATCATGCTGCTAAAATCGGTAGATACCAAGACTTAATAGAATTTCAATTATCAAAACAAAATATGCAAGTTTACAATATGTTAAACGTAAAGTATTTTATTATTCCAGGAGATGATGGAGAAGAAGTAGCTCAGCAAAATCCTGATGCAAATGGGAACGCTTGGTTTGTGAAAAATATTAAATATGTTAAAACAGCAGACCAAGAAATTAGGGCATTAGACAGTACATTAACCAAAAGTACTGTTGTAGTGAATGAAAATAATATTCGTAAAAAAATTAACTTTTCACCAGAGCTAGATTCGCTAGCATACATTAAACTAACAGAATATTCTTTAAATTCTTTAACATATGATACATCTTCTAATAAAGATGAATTTGCTGTATTTTCTGAAATCTATTACAAACACGGTTGGAATGCTTACTTAGATGGTGTAAAACAACCCCATACTAATGTAAATTATATTTTGAGAGGAATGGAGATTCCTAAAGGAGAACACATCATTAAATTCAAGTTTGAACCATCTGTTATTAAAACAGGAAGTACAATTTCTTTAATTTCTTATGCTCTTATGTTGTTAATTCCTTTAAGCTGTTTTTTTTATTTTAAGAAGAGTTAATTTTTTAGATAAATATTATCTCTTAAAATTTAAACAAAAAAATCTCGAGCTGTACAACTCGAGATTTGAATAAATCTACCCCCCTAAAATAAGATTTATTTAGTTGAAGCTAGTTATAAATTAACTTCAAGACAAATTAAGCACTAATTATTAAGCTATACTAGCTATTGTTAATACTATTTATAAACAGTACAGTTATTTTTAATGTAAAGGTTTTAGGTAATTTGAGGTTATTTGATCTTTAATTCTTTACTTCAAAGAGTTGTTTTTTTTTAGATAAATATTATCTCTAAAATTTAAACAAAAAAAATCTCGAGCTGTACAGCTCGAGATTTGAATAAATCTACCCCCTAAAATAAGATTTATTTAGTTGAAGCTAGTTATAAATTAACTTCAATACAAATTAAGCACTAATTATTAAGTTATCCTAACTATTGTTAATGCTATTTATAAACAGTACGGTTGTTTTTAATGTAAAGACTTCAGATAATCTGATGGTGTTAGTCCTTTAAAATTTTTAAAAGATCTTGAAAAGGATGAAGCATTGGTATAACCAATTTCTTCCCCTAGAGCTTGGATAGTATATTTTTTATATTTTGAATCTTTCTGAATTATAGTTATCAAATAGTTCATTCTTAATTCAGTAATGTATTGCTTGAAAGTTTTTCCTTTTTTTTCATTAACAATTGACGAAAGATATGATGTGTTTGTATTTAATTGTTTAGCCAATTTGTTGATATTAAATGTACTGTCAAGATAAATTTTTGATTTTTCAAATTTTTCAAGCTTTAATAGCACCGTTTGTTCTAACTCTAGATTAATAGAATAATCTTTCTTTTGTGGTTGATTAAAAACGATGGTTTTCTTTTTCTCTTTATAAAAAAAATAATACCCAATAACAACAATTAAAACAACAAAAATTAAAAATGAAATAATTAATTTATTTTTATTTTTGACTTCATTAGCTAAAATAGAATTATTTAGTTTTTGTATTTGATCAAAATCATATAAATAATGGGTTTTATTTGCTTCTGTTTTACTTTCGTTTAGTTTTCCTAATTTGTTAAGAGCTAGCTCTGAATATTTAAAAGCACTATCAATTTTATTATTTTCATTGTATAAATTTGCGAGTATATTAAATATTGCAATTTTGTTTTTTTCAGTGTTTGGACTTGTTTTGTTAACATTTAAAAATTTGTAGGAATAAAAAAGGGAAGAATCACTCCTTTTCAGATTTTTAAATATTAGAGATTTTAAAAAATAATACTCTTGAGATTTATTTACTAGTTCAAAAGTATTAACAAGACTAAGAGCCTTCGTATATTGTTTCCTTTTAATTAAAACATTTGCTATTCTTAAATGAAAAAAACTTAAAGAATTTTTATGTTTTGGAATAAATTTTTCTGCCTCAAGAAATGCTTTCTCATAATAGATGAGAGTAGAGTCTAAATATTTGTCATTATTATTAATTGAATTTAATGCAAAATAAGATTCTCCCAAAACATTATAGGCACTAGATAAATTAGCTATTAAGTTGTTGTAATTAGGTTTTTTAGCAATAATATCTATTGAAGAGTATTTATTTATAACCTCTTTTAATGAGGTAATTGCTTCTTCTTGAAAGCCTAAATTACTTTTTAATAAGGCCAAGCTCGTATTGGTAAATAATTTGTCCACATAATGCTTTTCGGTTTTTTGTGGATAGTTGTCTAAAAGAGTTATTTTTTGATTTAAGTAATTAAAAGCTTCATTAAACTTTCTCTGATTATTTTTAATCCAAAATAAGCGTGTTAATGCACCAAGCTTATTATCTATATTACACAAGGAGTTTTTGTCTTTTAAGCTTGTTAGAACTTCAAGAGCTAGTTCCTCAGATTTTTTAAAGTTCCCAGCTTTATAGTATGCAGAAGCAATATTATTTTTTCCAGTATTACTCACACACTGGTTTTCAGATTTCTCTAATTTTCTAGCGTAATGAAGAAGACTGTCTATATTAAGATATGAGTAATATGTCATCTTTTCTATCTCATCTTTATACAAATCAATCTCTTGGCTATTTGCAAAAATTGAAAATAAAAAAAGTAATATTAGGCTTATAATATTTTTGATAGCATTAATTTTTTACAAGAATAATAAGTTTTTTTTTTTTTTACAAGAAAGATGGATTATTTATCTTATTCCATACATTTGAATTCTAGATTACTATTCATGAACTGTTATAGTCAGAAATTTTATTATTTAATTCTAAGCTAATTTTTTTTATGAGAATTGGAATGATTTTAGATGATGTTTTCCCTCCTGATCCAAGGGTGGAAAATGAGGCTATTACTCTAATTAATAGCGGATATGATGTTTTTTTATTTTGTTTATATAACGGTAATCAAAAAACAAATGAACTAATTAACGGTATTAACATAAGACGATATAAGTTTAGTAAACTAACCTATAAACTTTCGGCTCTTTCTTATGACCTTCCATTTTATAGAATGATTATGAAACCAAAAATTAATCATTTTATAAAAATAAATGATATTAATTTTCTTCATATTCATGATATCAGAATTGCTGAAGCTGTATTTCAAGTAAATATAAAGTATAAATTAAAAGTAGTTTTAGATCTTCATGACAACATACCAGAAAACATGAAGTTCTATCCTCATCTCAATAAATTTCCTGGTAAGTATATTATTTCTCCAAATAAATGGAGGAAAAAAGAAAGTGAATTCATTAAGAAGGCAAATAAAATCATAACAGTTTCTCCAAATTTTGCTAATGATATTATTGAAAAAAATAATATTGAAAAAGAAAAAATGGTGGTGGTACCTAATACTGTTAGGCAGTCTTTTTATAAAGATGCTATTTACTCTGATATAATAAAAGAAAAGTATTCCAATAAATTTGTCGTCCTATATCTAGGCGACACCAACATAAGAAGAGGAATGCTAACTGCCATAAGAGCTACCGAATTTCTTTCTAAACAGATAGCAAATTTCAAATTAGTTATTGTGGGCCAAAATACGACAGATTCAATTTTAAAAGAAGAAACAAAAAAATTAAATTTAGAATCTTTTATAGATTTTGAGGGTTGGCAAGACGTTTCATTATTTCCGTCGTATATTGATGCAAGTAATATTTGTATATCACCACTATACAGAAGTATTCAACACGATGTTGCCTACGCAAATAAAATTTTTCAATATATGAGTTTTGGTAAGCCTATCTTAGTAAGTAATGCAATTGCACAAAAAGAAATAGTAGAACGTGTACATAGTGGATTAGTTCATCAAGAAAAAAACAAAGATGACTTTTCCTCTAAAGTGTTAGAATTATATCAAAATAAAGAGAAAGCAGAAGAATTAGGCAAGAAAGGGAAGCGATTTATAGAAAATGAATTTTCTTGGGAGGTTACCTCTCAGGCTTTGGTTAAATTATACAATGAGCTCTAAAAAGAAAGTATTAATCATTACTTATTATTGGCCTCCAGCTGGTGGTTCAGGAGTTCAACGATGGTTAAAGTTTGTGAAGTATCTAAGAGATTTTAATATAGAACCCGTTATATATACTGTAGATAATCCATCTTATCCAATTCTAGACAAGAGTTTAGAAAGTGAAATACCAAAAGGTTTAGAAATCTTAAAGCAACCTATTTTTGAACCAAATTCTGTTCTTTCTTTTTTTGGAAATAAAAAAAACAAAGAAAGTGCTGGTTTTTTAAACCCAAATCCTGCGTTTTTTGGTAAAATAGCTCAATACATTAGAGCCAATTATTTTATTCCAGATGCTAGAAAGTTTTGGATAAAACCCTCAGTTAAATTTTTAAGTAATTACTTAAAAAACAACAAAATAGATGCTATAATTACTACTGGGCCGCCACATAGTATGCATAACATAGGGTTAGCACTAAAAGAGAAATTTGCGATCAAATGGATTTCAGATTTTAGAGACCCTTGGACCGAAATTGATTATTTCAAACAGTTACCATTAACCAAAAAAGCTAAGAAAAAACACCATCAATTAGAACAAGAAATTTTAGAAAAATCAGACATGGTTATTGTAGTTGGTGAAACTATGAGAAAAAAGTTCTACAAACATAATCACAATATTGTAGTATTAACAAATGGTTTTGATTCATATGAAAATTCAATAACTAAAGAATTAGACTCTAATTTTTCTATAACACATGTTGGTTTAATGAATGCTGACAGAAACCCTGCAATTTTATGGGAGGTGTTACATGAGATTAGTAATCAAAATATTGATTTTAAAAACGATTTAATCATTAAATTGATTGGTAAAACTGATGAGACTGTTATTCAAGATATTCAAGTATTTAACCCTAAAAATATTGTAAGAATACCCTATTTAGAGCATGAAGAGGTTCGTAAATATCAAGCATCTTCTCAAGTATTGTTGTTAAGTATTAATCGAGTACCAAGTGCTAAAGGAATTATTACTGGTAAAATTTTTGAGTATTTACAAGCCAAGAGACCTATCTTATGTATTGGTCCTGAGGATGGAGACGCTGCAGCTATTCTTAAGAAAACAAATGCTGGAAAAATAGTTGGTTTTGATCATAAAAATAAGCTAAAAGCCACTATTTTAAAATTATATAAAGATTTTAAAGAAGAGAAATTAGTTGTAAAATCTATTAACATAGAACAATATCATAGAAAAAATATAACAAGTCAATTAGCAGAAGTAATTAAAAAGGTAGTATCTTAAGTTGACAAAAGTTAATAGTATTGGTTACTATAATTATTACCAAAGTTTAGATAAATGAAAAAAATAGTTACCGTCATAGGAGCCAGACCACAGTTTGTAAAAGCGGCTGTATTAAGCAGAATTATTAAAGAATACAATTCTATAGAAGAGGTAATTATTCATACAGGGCAGCACTTTGATGTTAATATGAGTAAAATATTTTTTGAAGAGATGATGATTCCAGAGCCTACCTATAATTTAGAGATAAATAATATGAGTCATGCTGCTATGACTGGTCAGATGATGGAAAAGATTGAAAAAGTATTACAAGTTGAGCAACCAAATGCTCTTATTGTGTATGGTGATACTAATTCTACTATTGCAGGAGCGTTAGCAGCAAAAAAAATGAATATTAAAGTGGTTCATATAGAGGCCGGGCTTCGCTCTTTTAATATGAAAATGCCAGAAGAAATAAATAGAATACTAACTGATAGAATTTCTGATTTATTAAGCTGTCCAACAGAAACTGCCATAAATAATCTAAAAAAAGAAGGTTTTAATAATCTGCCAATTTTAATTGAGAAGCATGGTGATATTATGAAAGATGCTGTTGGTTATTACAGCCAATATTCAGAAGAAAAATCATCTATTATTATTGAAGAAAAATTACAAAAAAACCATTTTGTTTTAGCTACTATTCATCGTCAAGAAAATACTGATGATGAAAAAAAGCTAAGATCAATTTTTATTGGATTAGAAGAAATTCATAAAACTCACCCTGTAGTTTTACCAATTCATCCTAGAACAAAAGCGGTATTAAATAAATTATCAATACATCCAAAAATACAAATGATAGAACCTGTAGGTTATTATGATATGTTAGAATTATTAAAAAACTGTTCAATGGTGATTACAGACAGTGGAGGATTACAAAAAGAGGCCTTTTTTAATAGAAAACAATGTATTGTAGTAAGAGAAGAAACAGAATGGGTAGAATTGGTATCCAACGGATTTGCAAAAGTAGTAGGCAGTAATACCAAAATGATTTTACAAACGTTTGATACCTATAAAGATTTAAAAAATGATTTTTCAATCGATTTATATGGAACTAATGTTGGGGAGAAAATCTATCAATCAATCAGTCAATTAATACATTCCTAAGTGGGCGTTATCCTAAAACAATCATCCTACAATACTATTATTATTTTAATAGCTTTTTCTATTGGAGGTATAAACACATTATTTCTTTACACTAATTTTTTAACCCCTGAAAATTATGGATTGATAGTGTTTTTGTTATCATCTGCCAATGTTTTAATGCCTTTAACCGCTTTTGGAGTTCAATATACAATAGTGAAGTTTTTTTCTTCCTATAAGACAAAAGTAGAAAAAGATAGATTTCTAAGCATGGCAATTATTTTACCTTTGTTTATTGCTATTCCTATTGGTTTTTTTGGAGTTATTTTTTATGAAAAAATAACTCAACTTTTATCCTTAGAAAACTCATTAATTCAAGATTATACGTATATCATCTATCTAATAGCAATAACAACAGCCTATTTTGAGATTTTTTACTCATGGTCTAAAGTTCAATTAAAATCTATTTTTGGAAATGCCATTAAAGAATTATTTAGTCGAATAATGATTATGATTTTACTGCTATTGGTATGGCTTGAGGTTATAAATCAACACCAGTTTATTCTTTATCTTACGGCTTCTTATTTTTTAAGAATGTTTGTTATGCAGTTTTATGCATTTAAACTTTATATGCCTAAATTTTCTTTTCATTTTCCAGAAAATATGAAAGAGGTTATAAATTATTCTGGATTTATAATTTTAGCAGGTTCGGCAGGAGCAATTTTATTAGATATAGACAAAGTAATGTTGCCTGCAAAAGAGGCATTAGAGTTTACAGCTTATTATTCTGTGGGTGTATTTATTGCATCCGTTATAGAGGCACCTGGAAGAGCTATGCTTCAGATTGTATCTCCGTTAACCTCCAAAGCTATTAATGAATCAAATAATAATGAAATAAAGTCTTTGTATAAGAGATCTTCGATAAACCTACTAACTGTTTGTGGCCTATTTTTTATTCTAATAAATAGCAATCTAGATCAATTATACATGCTTATTAATAGGCCAGAGTATTCTCAAGGTATTTTAGTTGTCCTAATGATTTCCATAGCGAAGTTATACAATATGTTTCTTGGTAATAATGGTGCTATTATTTCTAATTCTAAATATTATAAAATACTATTACCCTATAGCTTAGGAATGGCTTTTTCTGTTACATATTTAAATATTTATTTTATTGAGATTTTTGGAATGAATGGAGCAGCATTGTCTACTTTGGTAGTTATATTAATATTTAATACTATTAAAATTTGGTATGTTAAAAAGAAATTTAACGTAGTGCCTTTCAATAACAAAACATTGGTTTCCTTCTCACTTATCATACTATATTATTTTATTTTTCATTTTTGGGATTTTAAGTTTTTGCCCATAATTAATATACTTCTTAAAAGTAGTATTATTTCAATTTCCTATATTGTTATAATTTTTAGATTAAATCTTTCTCCGCAAATTACTTCTATAATAAATCAATTGATTTATAAAATACAGTCTAAATAATCAGCAAACATATGCAAAAGCAACGCAATTCCTAAAACTCTAATTTTTTTTGGGATAAGCATAGTAGTGTATACTCCAATAGCATAGAATGTATGTAAGGGATGAAAATTGATGCTACACCTGTTAGCGTCAAAAATTGGATTTGCTAATAAATGATCTAAATCTATGAGCATTGTTCCTATAAATAGTAGATACACCAGCTTCCATTTTTTTTTATAAAAGCATAAAGAAATAACTATTGGCAATAAAAAATGAAATCCATAATGAACGATGAATTTTAAAGACATATTTTATTAGTCAAACTACTTTTTTAATTCTCTTCTAATTCTGCTTAGCTGAACTGGTGTAATATTTAAATAAGAAGCGATATGGTTTAATGATATAGATTTTAAAATTTGAGTTTTTTCTTTTTGTAATTTTAAATATAATTGTGTTGCATCTAAAGAAGATAACTCTCGATTTCTATTATCCATCAATATAAATGCAGTTTCAAGAAATGAACTATATAAATTTGAAATCTCTAAATTAGTAGTAGCTAATTTTTTAAATTGTCTATAATCACCTTTCAAAACAACACAATCTGTTAGAGCCTCGTGAGTCATTGTTGATGGTTTGTTTAAAATTAATGAAGCTAAGGAACCAAATGCTTTAGGATAACTAAATAAAAAACGAGTATGGGGTTTTCCTTTTTTATCTATGTAATAAGATCTTGTAATACCTTTTTTTATAAAAAACATATCATCAGATTTTTCATTCATAGCCACAAATTTTTCACCTTTTTTATACTCAACCTCTTCTAATATGTTGGCTAGTAACTCTCTTGATGATTTTGTATGAAGATATAATTCTAGAATATTTTTCATATAAATAACTTTTTTCAGTCCAAGGGGGTAGAAATAAAGTTAAAATCTATGGAGGGAAATCATATAATCCAAAATTAAGAAAAAAAAGGTTAAAATTAATTAACCTTTTTTAAATTATAAAAAATACTAGAGGGTAGAATTTTTATCAAAGATATGGTGTTACATAAAAATAAAAATTAACATATGTTTAGTTTTTTTAAAACTATATTTTTTTTCTAATTCTACTAAATTGTACAGGGGTGATATTTAAATAATTTGCAATTTGATTGAGCTGAATTAAGTTTTCAATATTTGGAATTTCTTTTTTCAAACATAAATATCTTTCTAAAGCATTTAAATGAGACTTCATAGCATCTTTTTCAATCAATTTTAATAAAGTTGTTTCTAAACCTCGAATATAAAGTCTACATAAATCAGTTCTATCTGCAGCTATTTTTCTAAATTGTTTAAAATTACCCTCATAGACAGTAACCTCTGTTAGACAATCAAATTCTATGTTAAAAATATGATTGTTTTTTCGAATTTCTTTTTCTAGAGACAAAAATAAAGCAGGAGGTTTAAGTATTGACCTACAATTTTTACTGCCATTTTCGGCTATTGTTAAAGATCTAGTTAACCCAGAAGTTAAAATAAAAAACTTATCAAAATCTTTTAGTTTTTTTATTAAAAAACTTTTTTTCGCGTATGTCTTTTTTGTTAATAATTTACTTAATTCATTAAAAGAATCGTCAGATATTGGTTCAAATCTATTTAGGATTAATTTGATGTTTTCCATTATTAATGGTTGGGTTTAGGGAGTATTAAGAAAAAGGGTAATGGTTGTGATTTACTTAGGAGAATATAATGTTTTCCTTATTCTACTTAATTGTATGGGTGTTACATTGATGTTAGAGGCTATGTCGTTTAATTTAATCAAATTTTCAATGTTTGGATATTTATTCTTAAGATGTAAATATCTACCCATGCCGTCTAAATGAATAAGTACATGGACTTTTTCAATAACTAATCTTATACCAGCTTCTAATATTTTATTGTAAAACAAACTTAAATCATGGTATTTTTTAGTTAGTTTAATGAATTTTGAAAAACTTCCCTCATACAAAATCACATCACTTAAGCAATCAAATTTTATTTCTTGTATGGCACAATTACTCAAAATGGAAATAGGTTTAATTGATGTAAAAATTGAAGATTTAGATAAAAAAGCTCCAATTTTTATACTCCCATTATCGTGAATAGTATAGGATCTTACAAATCCATCTATTAAAATATAAAACTTGTCATTGTTACTTAACTCAGTTTTGTTTTTATAATTTTTTCTTACGAGAATTTCAGAAAATTTAGTAGCTGATTCATCTGAGATAGAATGGTAGTGTGATAATATATCTCTTAAATTATTCATTTTAGGTGGTTTTCTTCAAAAGTAAGGGTAATTTTCTAAATTTAACAACTGAAAATGAAATAACTTAATTTTTAGTTATAAAAAGAAACTAATTAATTATTTCTTAAGAAAATTAATAGAATTTGGACCCTCCATAAAAAGTAAGTCTAGGATAGATAGGTTTTTTAGAAAGCCAAATTTTTGATCAAACATTTGTATGTAGGATAGAAAAGAAATTTCAACTTTCTTTTTTGAATCGGCAAGATTTCTGAAGTCATTTAATTTAGTTTCTTCATATACTTTAGATAATGAATATTCTTTAGACAATTCCAGTGCCTCCATAATAAAAGCAAAAGAATCTAAATTTACATCTAATAAATAAGTGTATTTTTTAGAAAATAATTTTTGAAGGTCATCCTTATAAAATTCAAAAAAAGGAGAGTGATTGTAGGCAGCTTCTAATGATTTGTAGTGCTGTTTTTGCCAATTAGAATTTTCAACTAGAATGTCTTTAGATTTTGTTTTTTTAGTTGATTTAGGAATGGAAACAGGGATATTTAACAATTGTTTTCCATTAGCACCATAAATGTAACATCTATTCCTGTAAGTTTGTTTTTGATAGTTGTCCTCAACTTCAAAAGTAATAGAATTAGAATTTAATAGTGCTTGGTATTGAGATATTGGAGAGAAGTATGTAGGAATAAATAGGGCCATTATGACACCTTCTTTTTATTTTTTCTCAAAAAAGAATATCCAATATAGCCAGCTACAGCAATTAAAAAATACATTAGATAAGATACTGGTTCACCGTTTCCTCCAACAGTGGTAAATAATCTTTCCCATCTAATTTTCCCTTCATTTATACTAAACCATATTAAAACAGGCTTACCAACAACATGATCAAATGGAACGTATCCCCAACTTCTGGCATCTAAAGAATTTTGTCTATTATCTCCCATCATCCAATAATAATCTTGTTTAAAAGTATAAGATGTAGATTTTTTGCCATTTACAAAGATATGTTCCCCAATCACTTCGAGCTCATTGTTTTCATAATCACCAATTATTCTTTCATAAAAAGGGATTGAGTTCATATTTAATGGAACAGTTGTTCCTTTTTTAGGGATATATATAGGGCCATAGTTGTCTGTATTCCAAGATAAGTTGGTCACTTGTGGGAACATATTATTTCCCTTATTCCCTTTTGGATTTATCACTTTAACAACGCTGTCTACCTCTGAATCTTTTCTGAGTTTGGCAGCTATCTCATCAGTAATATTAGCCTTTCTTATTTTTGTGCTAATCTCTTTGATATCTAATCTGTAACCATTTATAATCCATTGAGGAACGCCTTCATCTGAGGTGGTAATAATAAACTGATTATCCTTTATTTTTTCAGGATTATTTGTTGCATATCTCATTACCTTTTCAAATTGATTTTGACTGGTAAAGTTGATAACAAACTTTCTCTCAAATTCTTTGTCTGTATATCTTAGTAGCTTTTGTGTAGACAATCCTTTTTCAGAATACACTTTGTTATAAAATTGAAGTTTTGCTCTATCTGGAAGTATGTTTTGTTTTCCATTAATATAAACATATCCGTCTCTAACTTCTAAAGTATCACCTGCAATTCCAACACACCGTTTAACATAATTAGTTTTTTTATCTAAAGGCTTAAAGTCTGTTCCTTTACTAGGGTCCATCCAATGAACCAATGTATCTACTGGCCAGTTAAAGACTACAATATCATTCCTTTTAATTTTTTGAAATCCAGGAATTCTTACATAAGGCAATAGAGGCTTGTTTAAATAAGACTTGGTATTCTTTTCACTTATTATAGCAGTAGGGATACTGTCATGAAGCATAGGGGTAGCAATAGTAGTTGTTGGTACCCTAGCGCCATAATGAAATTTACTTACAAATAAGTAATCGCCAACTAATAATGTTTTCTCAAGTGACGAGGTGGGTATAGTATAGGGTTGCATTACATAAGTATGAACTAGGGTAGCAGCTATAATAGCAAAAGCAATAGAACTTACCCATTCTCCTAAAGCTGTCCTAGGTTTTAAACTTCTATTTATTTTATATGTTGAATTTGTAGCATAGTTTATGAAAAACAAGTAAAACCCTAAAGTTAGCAACACTAAAGCAGTATCTTTTCGTTTGTTAAAACCAAAACTTCTAGCCGTTTCTATCCATACAATAGGAAACATTAATTGATTTATTACTGGAATAAATAATAAAATTACCCACCATTTTGGTCTGTTTATAATCTTCATTAAAATAACAGCATTGTAGATAGGAATAGCAGCTTCCCAAGCTTTTCTGTTGGCTCTTAAATATAATTTCCATGTTCCTGCAAAATGTATTACTTGAATTACTAGGAAAAAAATAAACCATTCAATAAATGTCATACTATACTATTTTACTATTTAGTTATTTGTTACAAATAAAAGAAAATGTTACAATTTTTAATCTAAGTTTAACACATCTTTCATTGTATACACTCCACTTTTGTTGATTAACCATTCTGCAGCTATAATAGCACCATGGGCAAATCCCTCTCTGTTGTGAGCTGTATGTTTAATTTCAATAGAATCTATCCTAGATTCATAAGCAACTATATGTGTTCCAGGAACATCTTTAATTCTTTTAGAGCTAATAGGGATACTTTCTTTATCAACTTTCGCTCGATTGGTTTGTAAACACCATTCTTTTATTGAGGAATTTTTAATAGTTTGTTCTGCAATTGTAATTGCAGTACCACTAGGTGCATCTAATTTTTTAGTATGATGAATCTCTTCAATACTTGGAGAGTAATTGTAATTTGAATTCATTATTCTGGAGAGTTTATCATTCAATTCAAAAAAAAGATTCACACCAATACTAAAATTAGAGGCATAAATAAAACTTCCATTATTTTTTTTACAAATAGTTACAGCTTTTTCGTAATCTTCTAACCATCCAGTAGTTCCAGATATTACTGGGATATTTTTTTTAAAACAGCTTGTAATATTGTTAAAAGCAGCACTAGGAACACTAAAATCTATAGCCACATCTGCTTCAGATATATCATATTCCTCATTGTTTTCAATTCTTAAAATTAATTCATGTCCTCTTTCAAGTGCAATTTTTTCAACTTCTTTCCCCATTTTCCCATATCCAAAGAGTACTATTTTCATGTATTTTTTATTTAAAAATTTTAAAATAATTATAGCTTATTTAAAAAGTATATTTAAAACTAAACCCAACAGAAGGAGCTTCAAAATTAATAGGATTGGTTAATATAGACGGATTAATACTGATATTATCACTTGCATCAAATTGCAATAAATGAGCATTAACACTTGCCTCTACTACTTGAAGAACATACCCTAGTAATACAACCAATAAAGATAGGTCTCGATTACCTCTCAGTGTTTTTTGAGCTCTCTCTAGACCTGTTAATGAGATAAGTTCTGTTCCATCATCTAACGTAAATTCGTCTCTTTCTCCAATTTTACGTTGTTTATATGCTGTTCTATATCTTTTATATTCACTGTTATTATCTAGATAAAAATAGGTAGGAATTCCCACTGCTGCCCAGGCTAGGGGCACTTTCCAATATTTTTTATTGTAGATCTGGCCTCCTCCAGGAAATACTGCTGAAAAAAATGCAGCTTTAGATGGAGATAGTGGGTTGTATATTCTATTTGAAGTTATCTTATTTTTCTTTTTCCCAACTTGAGTAGTGTCTTTTTGACTAAAACAGCAAAAAGAGGTAAGAATTAGAACACTTAGTATGAAATTTTTAAGAAACACTTATTTTAATAAGTTTTTAATTCGTTCAAAATCTTCTTTAGAATGAAATGGAATTGAAATTTTCCCTTTTCCTTTAGAATTTATAGTGATGTCAATTTTCCGATCAAGATATTTATTGATACTTAAGATGCTCTCTTTTATGTACTTAGGTAACTTTTTATTGACTGATTTACTTTGTGAAGTATTGCTTTTTAAGTTTTTAACTAATTCTTCAGTTTGTCTAACAGATAGTTTATCTTTTAGTATTTTTTTATAAATAATTAGTTGGTCATTTGAGTCACTTACATTGATTAGCGCCCTACCATGACCCATAGAGATGAACCCATCTCTCATTCCAGTTTGCAAAATTGGATCTAGTTTAAGCAGTCTTAGGTAGTTTGCAACAGTAGATCTTTTTTTACCAACTCTTACACTTAAATTTTCTTGAGTTAATTGTATCTCATCTATAAGTCTTTGGTATGATAAAGCTATTTCTATTGGATCAAGATTTTTACGTTGAATATTTTCTACCAATGCCATTTCTAGCATTTCTTGGTCATTAGCGGTTCTAATGTAGGTCGGTATTGTTTTATTGCCAATTAATTTTGAGGCTCTAAAACGACGTTCCCCTGAAACCAATTGATAGGTGTCTCCTAATTTTCTGACCGTTATAGGCTGTATAACTCCTAATTCTTTTATGGAAGTTGCTAACTCACTTAATGAGTCTTCATCAAAATAGGTCCTGGGTTGGTATGGATTTACCTGAATAGTTTCTAACGCTACTTCTATAATGTTACCAACAACACCATCGTTGTTTTTAACATTACTGGAAGTATCTTGTAATAATGCCGATAAACCTCTACCTAGTGCCTGTTTTTTTGTGGCTTTAGCCATAGTATTGATTCTTTTTTAAGAGTTCATTAGCCAAATTTAAATAATTTACTGCACCTTTACTTGTTGCGTCATAAGAAATGATGCTTTCTCCATAACTTGGTGCTTCTCCTAAACGTGTATTTCTTCGAATAATTGTATCAAAAACCATGGTACTAAAGTGTTTTTGAACCTCATCTACTACTTGATTAGATAAACGTAATCGAGAATCAAACATGGTAAGTAATAACCCTTCAATATCTAAATCCTTATTATGAATTTTTTGAACACTTTTAATTGTATTTAATAATTTACCAAGACCTTCTAATGCAAAATATTCACACTGTATTGGAATGATCACAGAATTGGCTGCAACTAATGAGTTAAGCGTAATTAATCCTAGGGAAGGAGCACAATCAATAATTATAAAATCATAATTATCTTTAATTTTTTCAAGAGCATCTTTTAGCATATACTCTCTTCTTTCTTTGTCTACCAATTCAATTTCTATGGCTACTAAATCTATGTGTGATGCAATGATATCTAAATTTGGTGACGAAGTTTTTAAAATAGCTTCTTGAGCTGAGCAAGTATGCTCTAATACTTGATAGCTTCCAATTTCAATAGATTCAATGTCTATACCTAGTCCAGAAGAAGCATTGGCCTGAGGATCAGCATCTATCAATAAAACTTTTTTCTCTAAAACTCCGAGTGCTGCAGCTAGATTTATAGATGTTGTTGTTTTACCGACCCCACCTTTCTGGTTTGCTATTGCTATAATTTTACCCATTGAACAATTCTAGTTTCATCTAGTAAATTTACAATTAAATAATATTGTTGGAAAGAATAGATGTTAACAAAGTTTAAACAATTTAAATTACTGATTTTAAGATAATTAAATCACTTTTATTCAAGTTTTTAAACAATTTTTAATGTAAGTTTTTAACTAAAGTTTTTATAATAATGCGTGCAATATTATGAGTTTCTTTCTGGGATATTTTTTAATATTTGTTGTAAAAATTTCCAAAATTTTTGAACAGAAGAAATGCTAACTCTTTCGTCAGGTGAATGAGCTCCTTTTATAGTGGGACCAAAAGAAACCATATCCATTAGCGGGTAGTTTTGGCCAAGAATACCACACTCTAATCCAGCATGACAGGCAGCTACTTTTGCTTTTTCCCCAAATAAATTTTCGTATAAATGAGTGCAAATTTTTAATATTTCTGAATTTATATTGGGTTGCCATCCTGGATAGGAACCAGATAATTCAACTTTAAAATTGGCTAATTCAAAACTAGATGTTAATGCATTAGTTAAATCATTTTTTGAAGACTCTGAAGAAGAGCGTGTTAAACACGCTACATATATATTTCCATTTCCAACTAGTATTCTAGCTAAATTATTAGATGTTTCCACCAAATCGGTAATATCTGGGCTCATTCTGTAAACTCCATTTAATGTGGTGTATATAGATTTCAAAAAAACTTTTTGAGTTGCTACATCCATTATTTTGTCTGGAATATCTGTACTAATTATATCTACGGCTAGATTTGGTTCTATGGTTTTAAATTCTTCTTTAATTAAACCAATTAAGTCTTTCATTTTTAACAAAAAGCGTTCCTTCTCGTTTGCATTTATTACGATTGTTGAAAAACTTTCTCTAGGTATGGCATTTCTTAAACTACCTCCATCGATGTTTGAAACTCTTAATCCAACTGTTTCTGTACCGTGGTACAGTATTCTATTCATTAATTTATTAGCATTTCCTAAACCTTTATGGATATCCATCCCAGAATGTCCCCCTTGTAATCCTTTAATAACTATCTTAAAAGCTACTGTATCTGTAGGTGTTGTTTCTTCTTGGTAACTTCTATTTGCAGTAACGTCAATCCCTCCAGCACAACCCATATCTATTTCATCGTCTTCTTCTGTATCTAAATTTAATAGAATTTCACCTGATAAAACACCTTCCTTTAATCCCATAGCACCCGTCATTCCGGTTTCTTCATCGATTGTAAAAAGTGCTTCTATAGTTGGATGCTCTATGGTGTTAGATGAAAGCACTGCCATGATGGCTGCAACTCCTAATCCATTATCTGCTCCTAGTGTGGTTCCGTCTGCAGTAACCCAATCTCCATCTATGAACATATTTATTCCCTGAGTTTCAAAATCAAAAACTGTTTCAGAGTTTTTTTGATGAACCATGTCCAAATGGCTTTGCATTACAACGGTTTTTTTATTTTCAAAGCCTTTGGTTGCAGGCTTTTTTATGATAACATTTCCAACTTCGTCAACAAAAGTCTCTAACATGAGTTTTTTTCCGAAATTGACCATAAAATCAATAATTCGTTCTTCTTTTTTTGAAGGGCGAGGTACCGAATTTAAGTCAGAAAAATGATTCCAAATACTAACAGGGTGTAATTTTCTTATCGGAGATTCCATAGGTATTATAAAGTAAAATATTTTGTGTAAAATTAACTAAAAACAAGGGCTGTATTAAGAAATATCTATTACTATTTCATCAATATTTTTTCTTACTTTCTTTTGTTGAGTCATGATGTCATCCTCAGCTCTGTATCCAACAGGTAAAACCAGTACAGATGATAGATTTTTTTCTTTTAACCCCAAGACTTCGTCATACTTTTCTGGAATAAAACCTTCCATTGGACAAGAATCTATTTTTTCGTTTGCACAAACAGTTAATAAATTTCCTAATGCTAGATAAGCTTGATTTTTACCCCAGGAAAGTAAATCTTCCTTAGTTTTTCCAGAAATAGTTGTTTTAAGATATTCTTTAAAAGAGTTGATAATTTCATCAGGTGTATTTCTAATTTCTTTTACTCTTTCAAAATATTTTTCTACGTCAGTTTCATCTAATTTTGTGTCTACACAAATAACGAGTAGGTGAGAGGCTTGGGAGACCTGTTGTTGATTCCAGCTGTGTAGAACAAGTTCTTTTTGAATATCTTTATTTTTTACTACTACTAGTTTAATTGGTTGCAAACCGTAGGAAGTAGCAGTTAGGTTAAAGGCTTGTTTTAAAATATTAATTTGATTGTCACTTAGAATTTTGTGATGGTCAAATTTTTTCACAGCATATCGCCATTTAAGATTATCAATACTATTCATACTGGATTTTTAATTTTTTACAAAAATACAACCCTGTAGTGATTTCATCAATTTCTTATTATTGTAAAAATCAATTATCAAATAGATAAATACTTTTTGATATTTGATTATTAGTATTATTTGTTGGGATTTAGCATGTTTTTAATTCTTGCCAAACAATCATCGTAATGGTATCTAGTCATCAAATTAATATTCTTTTTATTTATGTTTGTTAGTTGGTTTTTTAAAACAATTAATTCTCCTCTTATAATAGAAAATAAATCAAAATTTTTAATGTTTTTAGTATTCATTAATGAGGATATTTTTTCAATGAATGACTTTTGAATATTTCTTCTGTAAATTGTTACATTTTTATTTGTTTTTATTTCTGAAAATAGTCCATTCCTTAAATCTCTGAACATGTCTAATGTACTATACAGATCTTCTTGTGTTACTTCTGCGTCCATCATTCTTTGTAATCTTTGAGTGTTTAAAAGACTAAAAAGTTGTCTGTTTTGTAACTTTAAAATACTTCCCGTATGACCAGATGAATTAATATTTTTAATGATTTCATTTGGGATCAACCACTCTACGTTATTAAAAACATTGTTTTGAAGCCATTTCATAGCTTCTTTCTGTGATGTTTTAGATAAATTTGTGTAGATATAACCATCTTGTTCTGGTTTTTTATTATTTTCTGTAACACCACCAATAATACCAGTTACATGACCAGAGTATCTACTAAACACCCCTAACAATTCTCTATGTAATTCTGATAAATCATCATAATTATTAGTTTGGTCAGAAGTCCAGTTTTGAAGGTTTTTTGCAACAATTTTTAAGTTTTTAACCCCATAAGTACTTGCTTTTACTTGATTATTTCCTATGCCTTCTGTTTGAGATTCAGGATCAAAACCTCCTCTTCTTTGAATTCCAAATTTATAAATAGGATCGTTTCCTTTATCAGAAATCCATTTGTCTAAAGTTTTAGTTTCATCTGCGGGGTTTTTAATATTTGGAAGCACTCGATACCCCCAATTGATCGAATAGTGGTCGTAGGGGCCTAATTGACGTATAAATCTTATATTTTTATCACCAGGTTGCGCTACATAATTATATCTAGCATAATCCATGATGGTAGCAGCTATTCCATTTTTTTGAGTAAACTCCCCAGATCGTAAGGAATCTACAGGATATGCATAACTAGCCGCCATATTATGTGGCAGACCTAAAGCATGTCCAATCTCATGCGAAATTACCATACGCATCATTTCTCCAATTTCTTCTTGGGGTGTATCTAAGGTTCTTGCTAAAGGATTTGCTGCACCTGTTTCAAGTAAATACCTGTTTCTATAGGAACGAAGATGATTGTGGTACCATACTATATCACTTTCAATGATTTCTCCAGATCTTGGATCAGATACACTAGGGCCAACAGCATTCCTAGTTGTACTTGCTACATACCTAATTGATGAATACCGGACATCTTCCATACTAAATTCAGGATCTTCTTCTTTAGTTGGTGGATATTTAGCCATGATAGCATTTTTAAACCCTGCAGTTTCAAAAACTTTTTGCCAATCATCTACTCCTTGTTTAATATACTTCCTTAATTTTTTTGGTGTAGCAGGATCTAAATAATAGACAATGGGTTTTAGGGGGTCTACCAATTCACCTCGGTTATAAGCTTCCAAGTCTTTGGGTTCCAGTCTCCATCTTCTTATGTAGCTTTTAGCATCTGCTTTTAACGCTTCTGAATTATAATCAATAGTACTCACAGTAAAATAACCTACTCGCTTATCAAATAATCTAGGCATCATAGGTTGTTTTGGAAGCATAATCATAGATTGATTAACTCTTACTGTAATGGTATTGGTACTCTTATTGCTAGGTGGAGCATCCGCATCAAAGGTGAAATCTTGAACAACTTCTATGTTTTTTGGATAACTTTTAATTGAATTAATAAAACTCCTTGACGCATCTAATCTTTTTACCTTATATCTCTTTCTTAGAGATGATGGTAAACCGCTAATAGCCTTAACATCTGAAGATAAAAATTTAGTAACCTCTACCAAAGTTGCCGTTGAATCTGAGTTTTTAATTATAGCATCAAAAGCATATATAACTGGTTCTAAATTGTTTGATTTTACAGATTTATAGATAGGTAAACTATCTTCAGCAATTGCTTTATAAGACTTAACTTTTAAAAGAATTTTATGTTTAAATTTCTCCCAAACAACCACTTGTGTGTTTATTTTTGTTCCAGCGTTTACATAACCACCACCTAATCCGGCTGGAATATCTTTTAAACGTGTTACTAAAAGAAATTCTTTGTTTAAAAGCGTATCAGGTATTTCATAATAAAATTTATCTTTTGTTTCATGCACAGAAAATAGTCCTTTATCGGTCTTGGTATTTTTATTTACATAGTCTGAATATTTAGGAACCTTTTTTGTGTTTTTTTTGGTAACTGGTGTAATTTTTTTAGCAGCTTTTTTTCTCTTTTTAATTCTTCCACTTTGGGCAGAAAAATTAAGAGGTATTAAAATGCATATAATTAGTACTACTGAAAATAAGTTTTTCATGCGATTAAAGTTTAAATTAAACCTCACTAAGATATTAAATATCTAATAATGAACTTAGTTAGAGGATATTAAAAATATAAGTAAAGAATTTTTTATAAAATATTAATACAAGCTCTTGTATTTATTAGGATCAGCTTCATGCATCATTTCATAAATTTTTTCAAAGATATCCTCTGCTGAGGGCTTTGAAAAGTAGTCTCCATCTGAGCCATAAGCTGGCCTGTGGGCTTTTGCAGTTAATGTTGCTGGCTTACTATCTAAGTATTGGTAACCATCCTGTTCTTCAATAATTTGTTGTAATAAATAGGCAGAGGCACCTCCTGGCACATCTTCATCTACAATTAACAATCTATTTGTTTTGGCTACAGATTTTAGGGTATCATGATTGATATCAAACGGTAAAAGACTTTGAGCATCTATAATTTCAATATCTATACCTATTTGCATTAATTCTTTGGCTACTTCTTGAACTATCCTTAACGTAGAACCATATGATACTACCGTAATATCTTTTCCCTGTCTAATGTTTTCTACTACTCCAATAGGAGTTGTAAATTCTCCAAAATTTGATGGTAATTCTTCTTTAAGTCGATAGCCATTTAAACATTCGATTACCAATGCAGGGTCATCTCCTTGTAGAAGCGTGTTATAAAATCCTGCTGCTTTTGTCATATTTCTAGGGACTAGTACATGAATACCTCTTATGTTATTAATAATACCACCCATAGGTGACCCAGAATGCCAAATACCCTCTAAACGATGTCCTCTGGTTCTAATGATTAAAGGCGCTTTTTGTTTTCCAAATGTTCTGTATCTCAGGGTAGCTAAATCATCGCTCATTATTTGAAGACCATATAATAAATAGTCTAAATATTGGATTTCGGCAATTGGGCGAAGCCCTCTCATGGCTAACCCAATACCTTGCCCAATAATAGTAGCTTCTCTAATACCAGTGTCAGAAACTCGTTGTGTCCCATATTTTTGTTGAAGCCCTTCTAATCCTTGATTTACATCGCCAATTTTACCTGCATCTTCACCAAATATTAATACTTCTGGATAATTATTTAAGATAGCATCAAAATTTTCTCTCATGATAATTCTACCATCAACTATCTTTTTTTCAGAACCATAGTTAACTAATTTCTCAGAAATATTTACTGTTGCTTTTGTTGTTTCACTAGTTAGATGAGAAGAATATTTGTATGAAGCTTCTGAAATTGATTTTTTTATGAATTCTTGAAGTTCAATTTTTTCAGGAAAATTTTCATCTTTTAGATATCGAAGTGCTTTTCTTGAGGCGGTTAATACGTCTTTTCTAATAGGTTCTATTAGAGACTCTAAATCATTTTTTATTTTAGTGATAAAAGTCCCATTACTACTTTTTATAGCTACTTTTTCCAATAGCCTAGTAGCAGTTGTAACCTCTTGTTTTATCTCATTTATAAAAGCATTCCAGGCAGTTCTTTTTGCAGCAGCTACCTCTTTTTTTGCTTCTTTTTCAAGTGATATTAATTCTTGGTTATCATCTATAAATTTTAGGATATTTCCATTTCCATCCTCTAATTCAAAGTTTAGAATCCATTCTCGCATTTTTTCAATGCAATCAAATTCCTTCTCCCATTTTAATCGTTCAATATTTTTATATCGTTCATGAGATCCGGAGGTAGAATGCCCCTGTGGTTGTGTTAACTCTTTAACATGAATTAAAACGGGTGTATGATTTTCTCTAGCTATTCTTGATGCTTTTGCATACACATCAATTAACTGAACATAGTCCCATCCATTCACTACAAAAATTTCATAACCGTTAGTCCCTTCCTCTTTTTGAAAACCTTTCAAAATTTCAGAAATACTCTCTTTGGTTGTTTGATGTTTGGCATGAACTGAGATTCCATATTCGTCATCCCAGACACTCATTACCATAGGGACTTCTAGAACACCAGCAGCATTAATACTTTCAAAAAAAATTCCTTCACTAGTGCTGGCGTTTCCAATGGTTCCCCAAGCTACCTCATTTCCATTAACAGAAAAATGAGATTTCTCATTCAAGGCTTCAATATTTCTGTATGCTTTTGATGCTTGCGCCAATCCAATTAGTCTTGGCATTTGAGAAGCAGTTGGAGAAATATCTGCACTAGAATTTTTCTGTAAAGTCAGATTTTTCCAATCACCATTATCATCTATACTGTGAGTAGAAAAATGACCACCCATTTGACGTCCAGCAGACATCGGTTCTATATTAATGTCTGTGTGTGCGTACAAACCAGCAAAAAATTGTTGAGCATTTAATTCTCCTATAGACATCATAAAGGTTTGATCTCTATAATAACCCGAGCGAAAATCACCGTTTTTAAAGGCTTTAGCCATTGCTAATTGAGGGACCTCTTTCCCATCACCAAAAATACCAAACTTGGCTTTTCCAGTTAGAACTTCTCTTCTACCTAATAAACTACATTCTCTACTAATTCTAGCAATTTTATAGTCATTTAAAACTTCATTTTTAAAGTCATTAAACGATAAATTTTTAGTGTTAGATTTAGTAGCAGTGGTCGGCATAATTCTGGATTATTTAGATGTTGCAAAGATAGTTTTTTTGAATGATATCTAAAACATCACTTTTTAAGGGAAAGATGCGGTCATTATAATTTTTATTCCTAGTAGTTTTTATATAAAACCACGTCTAAAAAAATTAAAAATAGCTCTGGTTTTGGCAACCAATACAAACCGAATACTTTTTGGGTATGCTTTCTTGTTTATTTCCCATCCATTGGTTGAATAGACTGGTAGATAAAATTCAAATATATTATGAATAAAATTAAGCCGAATACCGCTTTCGTATCCAATAAATGGGTTAAGACCTCTATTTTTTACAAAAGCGAGCCCATTGTAGATTTCTAGCCATTTCCAAATACCAATGCTAGAATTGAAAGAAACCAAATGTTGATTTGCAAAACGTTGATTTAGACTTGATTTAAAACCACCTTCAGCCATAATAAATTGTTGGCTAAGTAAACCAGAACTTTCTGATCTTCCTATGTAATTTAATTCAAATAAATAATCATTGGCTCTATCCAAACCAAAACTAAAAAAATCTGAATCTGTTCGATTATTTATAAATGAACCTGCAAAAAATCTAAAATCAAGTTGAGTGTTTTTAGCAGTTAATTTTCTGTAACGCAATTCTCCTGTTGCTTTAGTATAGTTACTAGCTAATTCTGTTTCAAAAGAATATTTAAGCCCTTTAATAATGTCTGGCTTATTGTAATAGTATTTTAATTTAAATACTTGGTATTTATCTGAATCAGATTGAGAACTATTGGGCGCCAATTCTCTATTAATATTTAATAATCTGGCAGATAAAAAACTACCTCCTACGTCACGTAAACTTTTCCTTCTAAATTGTACTGTAATACTTTGATTAAAAGTATTGTAAGAAAGATCTTCTGCATAATGTAAATTACTACCAGAAATAGTGTAAAAAATCCTATTTATTTTTGAATTTTCAAAATATTGAATGTAGCGCGTATTAAATATTCCGTTTAAAGAGTTGCTCTTTGTTCCATACTGAGGTGTTATAGAAAATTGAAAATTTCTAGATAGTATGGGTTTGTTATGAATTCTTAGCCCTAACAAAGCCCCATCATAGTAGTTGTATTTTATATTGGGTTGTAAATAGATCTGATGGTAATAGGGGTCATTTATATCCTTATATAACTTAAATTGTATGGGTTTGTTTAATATATTTTTTCCTACTTTTTTCCAATTATCCATCGAATTAAACTCTGGATATGAATTTTCAAAATTTAAGGAAACCCTATCGAAACCATTTTTAGGAATTGCTACAGTTGTTGTACTGTCTATATTAGTAAGCCATTTCTTAAATTTAACTTGTTTGTTTTTTAAACCATACAAAGCTACCGGTGCAGTTATATTTCTTTTATTCTTGATGGTAACATATACAGAATCATCAAGTACTACAGCTTTTTTTATGGTGTAATCTATTTTTTTATCTGTGGTAAGATATTCATCAAAAAACCAGTTAATATCTTTTGAAGTTTTTGAAGAAACAATTTCTTTAAAGGATTCGCTTTTGACAAAATTTAATTTATTTTTTTTATAAAATTCTTTAAAAGATGAACTAATAATTGTGTCTCCAATATAATCAGCAAGGTATCTTAAACCCAGCCCTGATTTGTATTTACCGGCTATTTTTCGATTAAAATTAGACAAAGAATCAGATCTTGTGTTCAATGCTTGGTCTAAAAATTGCCTGGCGGTGTATTGATACACAAAAGGATATTTATCGTTAAATTTTAATTTTGAAAAATTAAAATTTCGGAACCCCCATATTTTAGAAATATTACCAGCCAGTTTAATTTCTGGGTAGTACTGTGAAACATAATTCATCATTAAATAAGTTTGCAAACCATCGGTTAGCCAATAATCTTTTCTTTTATCTAGAAGTAATGTATGGTCTATGTATTTTTTTGTTACCGCCTTTAGCATGGTTAAATCCCATTCAAAAACATCAGGAAAAGGTCTTATAAAATTGGGGAGCTGATTTAATCCATAAATAGGATTTTTAGCTTGTGAAACTTCGTCAATCAATAATTTTTTGTGAGGATATTCTCCTAAAAAATCCCCTATAAATAGTAATTGTCTGTATAAGATATCATTGGTTAGCTTTTTATCAATAGCAGTATTGTATAAATCTGTTTTAATCTCAATTTTATCTGTTTTGAAGGATTTATAATCATCTTTAGTATCTATATGTAAAAGAACATCTGTTCTTTGTTTTCCAGATAGTAAAAATTCATTTACGTTTTCTTCCTGTGTTTTGAGTTTAGATAAATTTGAATTTAAAAAATAGTGTTTTGGAAGCTTAATTTTAATACTATAATTTGTACTGTTGGTTAGTAAATCATCCATATTTAAATTACTCATTACTTTCCAGTCATCTTTAAAAACAGCAGGGACTAAGTACCAATATCTTAAATGGTAGCCAGTTTTTGTTTTTCCATAACGAGTAAATTTTGCACTAGGAATTTTAACATCATAAGCAATATTAATAGTCGTAGATTTTTTTGGGGATAAGGGAGTATTTAATACGATTTTAATAACATCAATTTTGTCATCTTCTACTTCAGAGAATGCAGCTGTTTCGTAATCTACAGTCAAGTTCTTAATAGTTGTAAAACCTCTGTCTTTTTGATTGGCAAAGTATAATGATTTATCGTAATCTTCAATAAGTCTTTTGGCTAACGGAGCCTTATTGTTTTTATAACCGTTTGCCCAGTTATGAAGATAAATATGGGTGAGTGTTGTGTCTGAATCATTGTAAAAAATAATGCGTTGA
>Ga0213868_10000510_pt1 | contig 36652 bp, 27 predicted proteins | sample PICome_9_FD_160087 | JGI IMG/M metagenome (GOLD analysis project Ga0213868, IMG submission 160087) | Coastal seawater microbial communities near Pivers Island, North Carolina, United States - PICO127 | ecosystem: Environmental > Aquatic > Marine > Coastal | place: USA: North Carolina...
CACTTCAATGGACACCTCAGATGACAAGGCCTTCCTAAAAGATCTCCTTAGAAAACTCAATGTCCCCATCGCCTCCCAGGTGATGGTCTACTCCAAGACGAGCTTTCAGAATAGCCGCATTCTGCCTTCAAGACCAAGAGCACTCTACTTTTCGGAAGACTACTACATCGGTTGGGTGCAAGGCGGAGATATCGAGGTCATTTCCATAGATCCCAATCTGGGCCCCATCTTCTATGTCCTAGAGATACCAACACGTCCGGAACATAAGCCAATACTGATTCGTCCCATGGAGTGCATGAACTGCCACGGAGGTTCTCGCACAGAAGGAATTCCAGGCATGTTAGTCAGATCAGTCAAACCCACGAGCGAGGGTTTTCCCATTCTGGCGGCAGGCACATCACAGACTGATCACGCTAGCCCAATCGCGAAACGGTGGGGAGGGTGGTACGTTACTGGTGAGAATGCGGGAACGCGCCACATGGGAAACCTACTCTACGAAAAACGTGAGCCCAATTCGGCCGCGATTGTTAAGGACCACGGTATCTTAAAAAGCCTGGATCAGGTCATCGACACTCAACCTTACCTTTCAGACAAAAGTGACATCGTCGCGCTGATGGTCATGGAGCACCAGATCACCGTACACAACATCATTACCCAGTCCTCTTACAATGTACGGCGATGGCTTCACTATGATCGGATCATGACCCGTGAATCGCCATCGTCCTCTGGAACCATTCGTGAGCCGACGAAACGAATGATTAGAAACCAAGCAGATCGCCTACTAAAAGTGATGCTGTTCCAAGATGAAATTGAACTCGACGGCTGGGGCGTCGAAGGTGACGAGGTATTCCAAGACACCTTTCAATCGAACTCTCAGGAGTGTATAGATCACCGGTCACTCAAAGACTTCGAATTGCTCTCACGCTTGTTCAAACATCGTGTCAGCTACATGATCTACTCGAAGTCTTTCGAGGCTCTGCCCGAAATTTTCAAAGAAGTCTTCTACTCCAAACTCCATGCTATTCTCACTGGCCAATCGGACACTGAAACCTACAGTTATTTAAAAGAAAAGGAGCGGAATCGCATCCTTAAAATTCTTACAGAAACGGATTTAGATTTCGCTGAACAAACGAAATAGAAATAAGAAGACTCCGCTAGCTGACCTTGTATTTCGACATATCCAAAGTCATGGCAGCAGCGGGAGGCGCACTCGGCTTCTTGTGCGGATTGGGCTTGTAGAACGTCACGAGACATCCGCCTATCAGGGCCAAGACCAGCCCTAGCACAAACTGCCAACTCAAATCCTTCCAGAGATTGGCCATGGAGATGGCAACGAGGCCATTCACGATAGGTGCTCCAGCAAAGACAATGGCCATGACGGCCGCGGGCGTTCCCTTGGCTCCAAAAGCAAGCAAAACGAATAGCGCGCCCAGCGCGCCAACAATACCGGCGACAAGACTCCATGCACTCCCCCTCATGGGGAAACTCCAATCAGCTCCTTTCGTGATTAGAATGATGATTGGACCGAGAATAGCGACTAGAAAGTAGGCCACACCAACTAACAAGAAAGCCTTGATCCTGCCTATGCTAGGGTCGCCACCCGAAGCCATGCCCACTGCTCCAGAGTGGAGAAAAATACCGTAAACGCCCCATGATAGGACCGTCATAAGCGCAAAGGAGAGCCAATTCATAGTCCCACCCTATCGGCATCCGCGACCACGTCAATCAACCTACGAAACGGAATCTAACTTTGAACGGATAGCCTCCGGCATGTCCACGGCCCTCATACGTTTGGCTTCTTCATCGAATCGCACGCAGATGACAGTCATCTTTCCGACAGCAACCGGCCCGTCATGCGGCTCCACGAGGAAATGAAACCCGTAGTCGATCGTCTTGGCCTGGCGATCAAGCACATGAACTTCCACGCGGACTTCCTGCTCAAAGCGAAGCGGCTTCTTGTACTCGCAAGTCGCAGAAACGCGCGGCCATCCGTAGCCCTCATACGCCGCCAATCCAGTCGCGCCAGACCCACTGGGATGAATCGAATAGCCTAGTGAACGAAAGAAGGCGTGCTCGGCATTCTCCATGTAGCGAAAGAAATTGGCGAAGTGAACAATGCCAGCCAAGTCCGTGTCCGCAAAGGGAACACGCATCGAATGGGTGAAAGCCGGTGTCATGATCGCATTAGGCTGTCTTCGCCACCGTCTCAAAGATTTCGGAAATCTCTGCCGCCATTCTGTCTGCCGTGAAGTACTTCCGAGCACCCTGACCGCCTTCGAAGCCCAGTTTCCGGCGTCTTTCCTCCAGAGAAAGCATGACTTCTAAAGAATCTGCTAAATTCGTGGGGTCTTCAGGATCATAGAGTAGCCCACCACCTGTCCGCTCGAGGATCTCCGGGAAAGCGGCATGATTTGGCTGCACCACAGGCACGTCACAGGCTAGCGCCTCGATCAAATAGAGGCCGAAAGACTCGCCATACAGCGCAGGCACAGAGAAGACACTGAGGCTCTGGAGAAACTCAACTTTCTTATTGGTTGATAAGTTCGGCGAGAACTCCACATCATCTAACAAACCCGCAGAATCAAGCTTCTGCTTCTGCTGCGCAATGAACTCATCGTCTGCGACCGTCTTGGCGCCAGCCAAGTGCAGCTTACAATGGACGGTATCACGCTGACGCAAATCAATAAACGCATCAACCAAGGTATGCAGTCCTTTGCCCATGCACATTCTAGCAAGATAACCAATAACCGGAGGATCTAGACGCTTGCTTTGATCTGCATGAAACGGTGTGAAATCTATCCCGTTGTGCACAGACAACACTTTCCTATCTGTCAATTCTAGATGTTTCCGCATCACGTCTGCATAGTAATTACTTACCGCAATGTAGCGTGCGATGAAGGCGCTATTATCACGAAACAACTCCCAACTCTGCCTACGATAAGGCTCTGGTAAGGTATCAATAAAGGAATCTTCACCTTGAAGAGAACACACCACAGGAACCTTGAGTTCTTCGTGCACGGAACGAGCGACCCCGGAAAGCAATCCGTTAGAAAATGAGATGAGGTCCGGCTTGGGCTGCTTCTTCAGCCAAGTGATGAGCTTGTTGACCTCCTTGCGCTGCTCGCCATGCGAGCCCTTAAAACTGGAGACCGTCATTTCACCTAAATCTCGCGCCCGAGTCATGCCCGCTTTCTCAATGAGCCCCATCAAAAGAGACTCGCGATCGAAGAAGCGATCCAACCACTTTGGAGTCCACCGAAACAGGCGGAACTTCTGCTGAAGATACATGTTGATCCCTCCAAGGAAGAGAGGGACCTTCGTTTCCTCCTTTTCGTCATCCGTCACCATCGGCAGGTAAAGGGGGACCAAAGTCATCTCGTGGCCAAGCTTCCCAAGCGCCCTAACTAGGGCATGGTCACGGAGACAGCTTCCGCAATGGAAATTTCCAGTACCAGGCGTGAGATGAATGATCCTCATGACAAATGCTTGAGGAATAGAGGGGAAGGCTCAAGGCGCACGAGGAACATAAACATCGGGATTCTCAAATGTGTCTATTTCAATAGCGACAGAGTCTCACTGCGCAAGCCAAACGGTGCCTTTCCGTAACGAGAAACACCCATGTAATGAGGCCACAAATCGGTTTGAAGATGACGAATCATCAATTGAAATTACACTCCCACTATGAATTTGAGAAACATTCTTCATGCCCATCGCGATGCAGTCTCAGTTCAAGAGCAGGCCGCCCAGCAAATGGAGGAAGCTTGCCAAGAAATTGACCGCGTCATCAATAACATGGTGAGGCCAAGTTTCGAGGAGGCCGAGAGACAGATTGGGGAAGTAGGCTTCGATGTTTCTATGGAAGTGGAGTCAAGGATGCTGGAATCGCACCGTCATCACTTTCGATTTACAGCGGCCTGCACGCTCACTGCTGGCAAAAGTATCCCAGCTTCAATCTTATCGTTCGACGGCAATCCTCGAAACAAGAGTGTCGACTATACTAAGGTCGTGGGAGGCCTAAAACACAAGGACTCCTTTTCGGCAGTAGTCATCACTGAAGAGATGGTTACCAAAGAGCTCGAGATCTTCGTGCAAGAGGCCTTTCCCTCAAGCAGTCGGTAAGGTCACTGCAGGTGGCCGAAGACCCTGCCGACCGTGATCGAGCTCCGCTGGTAAACTAGCAAATTCGCCCATTGCCCTTACCAGCTTCTTGAAATCACTCTTCTCAAGATTGCCGATCAGGCAATCTGTGAGGTCAGGACGTAGCTCGGGGTAGTTCCGAATCAAATCGCCGAAGCTGAATGTTTCATCATAGAAAGCATACACAATCTTGCGCATCAGTTCGACACCTTCGCACATCTTCCTCCCATAGCGTTCGAAGGATTTAGCAGAATGCTCGCCACTTTCCAGAGCAGCGTGGATGGTATCAGCGGCCATAGCCCCACTCTTGAGCGCAAAGAAAACACCAGATGAGAAAACAGGATCAAGGAAAGCAAAAGCGTCCCCTACCAAAACAAGTCCGTCAGTACCACAGTAACGAGAACGATACGAATACTCACCCGTGACCCAATACTCCCCAAATTGCTCACCGACACTGAGGTGATCTTTGATCCAAACATTCTCCTCAATCTCACGATCAATTATAGTTCTAGGATCACTACTCTCCCTGAAGAGATAATCGCGTTCACCAACGACCCCTAGACTGACAATATCATCCTTCAACGGAATGTACCAGAACCATCCGCGCTCCGGGATATAAGCGACAGTCGTGGAACCGGCCTGCAAACCAGGATCGCGTTTAGCTCCACGATAGTACGTCCAGAGGGCGACTTTGTTAAGCTTGGGGTCGCGCTCGCGCCAACGCTCTTTCGTAACGGTGAGGCTGTCCCGCCCAGTGGCATCGACAGTGATGGGCGCATAATATTCGACTGATTGTCCACCCTGATGCTCCGCGAGAACGCCCGAGACGACACCATCACCATCCTTTAACAAGGATCTCACTTTGGTTTCCTGATGCACCTGAACCCCCTTAGTCTGAGCATTCTCCAGCATCATCATATCGAATTCATCGCGGTTCACCTGCCACGTCGTTGACGATGGATGATCATGGTGTTCGAAGAAATAGAATGGCTGTGACTGCTTCCCGTCAGGCGTCACGAATTGCACACTAAGTTTCTCTGTGAAGCCCAACTTCCCCATCTGGTCAATCACTCCCAGCCTCTCCAGCGGAAAGTAGCAGTAAGGCATGAGCGATTCACCCACGTGGTAACGAGGGAACCGCTCCTTCTCTAAGAGGAGAACACGATGACCCTGCTCAGCAAGAAGCGCAGACGTCGTGGAACCTGCGGGGCCTCCGCCGACGACAATTACATCATAATGGTTGGCTTGGATCATAGTATTTAATTCTTTACGTCGCTCAAGGGACTTCAGATCCGAAATTGGCGGCAAGATCTCGACAATCTCCGCAAAGACCGCGCCGTCTTTCAACGCGAGCACATTGCACCGACCATAAAGGGCCTGGCCAATCTCCACTCCGAGCAGTTTCGCCATCAATTCGTCGGCATCGACTCGAAAGTAACCTCGAGGCGCACTCAGATGATCAAACTTCGCGGACTCAAGAATTCCCCCCAGAGGCTGAATCGCCGCCCGAACGGGTTTCGCGATCTCGTCTGGAAGCTTGTCGAGATAGATCTTGATCGCTCCAAACTCCACTGGAGCCGAGTCCCCCGCCCCGCGAAGCAGCACTTCCCGCGTCAGTTCAGCATCTTCAATATCCAATGCGAGAACCTCCAAAGTGATCTCACGCTCATGAAAAGCCTGGAGCTGGGGCGTCATGTCCAAATGATGCACCAAGAGATGACGGTAAGGCTGCGGCATCGCCTCGCCATGAATAAAGCTCACTTCGGGAAACAACCGTCCCGCCCGGTTGTAAAAGCTTGTAAGAGGCGCCAGAGACACCTCCCTCAGCCCCTTAGGTGTAACGGGCATCACGGTGTTGGGGTAAAAAGAAGTCGTGGAGAAGACGATCCACCTGAAGTAAACCGTCTCGGCTCAAAACGATGCCATCGTCTTCAAGCGTGATGAATCCTTCCGACTTTAGATAGCCCAGGGGCTGGGCGAATCTCTCTAGCACATTGACACCATACTTCTTTTCATAGTAAGACGGCTTCACTCGACCTAACTTCAACCTGAGAATAAACTCGCGAACCAATCGCTCTTCACCGTTTGTATGGTAGGCACGAAAGATCGGACTCTCCCCATTGTCTAAGGCCGTCATGTATGGACCCACATCTGCCTGATTCTGATAGTGCACATCACCAAGGATACCGAAGGAAGCAACGCCCAAAGGCAGTAAGTCAGCACCTTCCCAAAGCGAATCGCGATAAACGAATTTCACTTTATCAGGATTCTTCACCACGGTGTAGGCACTGCTCACACCGTAGCCAGCCTTCTCAAACTCATCAAAGGCATACTCAACCCAACGCCGCTTCGTTTGCCAATCCGCGACCGGAGCTGTCAACTTGCCAGTCTCCTTCATCTGCTTGTAGATGGTCGTATTGAATGGCACTTCCATCTGATAAATGGTCACACACTCGGGGTCGAGACTGATGGCTTTTTCGACCACCCGCTTCCAGTTGTCCTCGGTCTCATCCATCATTCCCGCGATGAGATCGATATTGATTTGGGGGAAATCTAGCGCTTTCGCAGCATGGTACGCGCGCTCGATCTCTTTGCCTCGGTGCGCTCGCCCATTCAGCTCAAGAATGTGATCGTCAAAGTTCTCAACGCCCAAGCTCAATCGCGTTACCCCGATCTCGCGAATCTTCTCCAGCTTCTTTTCAGTTAACGTACCCGGCTCGCACTCGAAAGCGACTTCTACAGCCTCGTCCCACGGCTGAATTGCCTTCATTCGATCAGTCAGATCCTGAAGCTGATCTACCGACAAGTAAGACGGTGTCCCGCCTCCAAAGTAGACGAAATGCGGTTTGCGCCCTTTCAAATATGCCTTCTCCGCCATGATCTCATACTCACGGATACCGGCATCGATGTAGGCTCGAATCTCCGCCGCGTTCTTATCCGTGTAGACACGGAAGTAGCAGAAATGACACCGCTTGCGGCAGAAAGGAATATGAAAGTAGACGCCCAGCGGCACATCAGAAGGAGCAGGTTTATCGAGCACTTCCTCAACAGCTGATTTGTATTCGGGCTTCCAAAAGGAGAAAGGAGGGTAGTTCGCCACAAAGTAGTTACCCACCTCCGTCTGCTCACGCTCCTCCGGCTTAGCCAAGGGGTGAGAAACTGCAGTATCGTCTGTTACCATAATCGTATTGGAAGCAAGAGTGTCCGTTAGGGTTTGGCCGCCTTGAATGCATAGACAAAGCCATCTAGAGCGCCGACCACAAGATGCTCACTCGCAATCGCCGGGGCTGCCGTGATCGCTTCCCCAATCTCGTAGGACCAGACCTCCCCGCCGTCTTCTAGCGCAATGCCATAGAGACGCCCGTCATCGCTTCCGACGTAGAGCAATTCTCCAGAAATCACGGGGGAACTATCGATACTACGACGTGCCTTGAAAGCCCACTTCTCAGTGCCGTCTTTCCGATTCAGAGCATACAGGCGCTTACCACGATCGGCTACATAAACGGTGTCATCTGTCACCGCGGGCGACGCGAAATAAGGGAAATTCCGATCTTGGAATACCCAGAGCTGTTTCTTATCGGCGAGCGAATAAGCCTCCGCTTGATTCCCGTAGTGGGCCAAGTAAGCAATGCCATCTTTCACCGCAATTGAGTTGGCGACGTAAGAGCCAATCTCGATTTCACCTCCGGGCTCACCGGTGACGGCATCGACCATGTAGAGAATCGCATCACAGCCGCCAAACATCACCTTTCCCTCAGCTACGGCCGGCGTGCCGTTAACGTAATTGCCAGTCTCAGCCTTCCACAGCCCCTTCCCGGTTTCCGCATCCACACAGTGGAGAAAGTTATCATAGCTCCCGACATAAAGGAGTGTCTTGTCTTCATGACGGAGGAAATTCACCCCACCGAGAATTTCGCCTTCGGTTTGATACTTCCAGATCTCCTCACCCGTTTCCGCATTTAAAGCATACAAGGCCCCGTCTCCGGAACCAACATAGACCACGCCATCAAGGATACAGGCTGAACTCTCCAGAGTGTCCCCAAGTTGCTTCATCCACTTCTCCTTGCCAGATTCAAGGTCGATCGCCCGAAAATCGCCATCCTGACTCCCCACAAACACGGATTCGTTCGCGATAGCCGCCGTCGCCACGATTGGGCCGATCATCTCAAGCTTCCAGGCCAGCGTGAGGGGCGCGGGTAGCACCTCCGATGACTCTCCCGTCAGCGCGGAATCTCCCCGAAACAGGCTCCACTCTCCGGCAATGGCGGTTTCTGCCGTTGCTGTTGGCAATTCTTCAGCAACCAAGCTGGTTTCAGCCGCATCACGACAGCCCCCCAACGAGAGGAGACCGAGAAAAATGAGAGATGGTTTGAGCATTCGGGGAAAGTTACCCCGGTTCAACCCCGGCTCAACGGAAAGGCTCACCGAGCGGGCTACAGCACGTCTCTTTGTATCGTCCCGGGTCCCGAATACGACTAAGCAACGCCCATGACTCTCGATTCCGTCATCGTCGCGCAGACGCAGATCTCGCCTCCCCCCTTGCGTCTGTTCTAACGCGACACTCCTTCCAGCGATGGAAATTGAATTTGGTCCACCATCTTGATCCTCGCGGCTGGCCTGGGATGGCAACGCGAGCGGCCCAAAGCCAATGACCACTCTTCAATCGAGAACTCTGCGAAGCACGATTCACTGGTCAGGAACCATACGCCTACCGCATACGCCTACCGCATACGCTGCTGTCACTATCCTTGGGGCCTCGCTTTCTATCATTGACACACGCCTGAAAGCAGCCCTCAACAGAAGCAAACCGGTATATTCCTTCGAGATCCAGCTGCTGATCGCCCGATGCTTTCTGCATGACCGAGTCGCCCTAACAGAATAGGCTTTGAAGCATGCCAAATACAATGTTCAGAGCGTCGTCATCCGTCACTGGATCCAAGAAGATCCCAAGACCGTCTGAATCATCGAACGGCATTCGTCCCTAGATAGATCAAACCAGTCAGATCACCATTACGAGCCCGCCCTACAACCAACAGATTCGTCCAAGGATGTCATCTCACGGCCACCTCAACAAGATCGCCTCTTCCTTTTTTAGTAAAGTGGAAATTCTTCCTGCTAGTGAGGGAACACAGGAACTACTTTCGTTCATCATCGAATGGACGAAGCCCAACAAAGAAGATTAGACTCTAATCATGACTCTCGAAGCCGTCATTCAAGCACAAGCTCGGATCTCACCTCACATTCATCGCACGCCCGTTCTCACAAGCCGCCGATTAAATGACGAAGCTCAGGCAAGCTTGTTCTTCAAAGCAGAGAACCTTCAGAAAGTGGGGGCCTTCAAAGCACGCGGAGCCCTGAATGCTGTGCTATCACTCGACAGCGACACGCTGGCGAGAGGTGTCGCCACGCATTCCTCTGGCAATCACGGCGCGGCACTCGCTTACGCCGCAAGCATTGTCGGAGTCACTGCTCATGTGGTCATGCCAGAAGACTCGTTGCCCAACAAGATCGCCGCTGTCCGTGGCTATGGTGGCAAGCTCACCGTTTGCAAACCAACACTGGCAGCGCGCGAGGCTGCTTGCGAAACCATCGTCCGTGAAACTGGCGCTACCGAAATTCACCCCTACGACGACGACCGCATTATTACAGGCCAAGGCACCGCAGCTCTAGAGCTTCTCTCACAAACAGAGAAGCTCGACCTGATCATCACACCCGTAGGTGGAGGCGGTCTCCTAGCAGGCACTGCTGTCGTGGCCAAGGACGCGAGAGTCAGTGTCATCGCAGCCGAACCCGCCGAGGCCGATGACGCCTACATGAGTTGGCTGGCGGGGAAACGCATTCTGCCTGAAACTACCCATACGATTGCCGATGGCCTCCGCACTGGACTCGGCGAACGGAACTTTGCCATCATTCAGAGTCACATTGACGACGTCCTGCTAGTGACAGAAGAAGCGATTATCCACGCCACCCACCACCTCATGCACACGCTTAAGACCGTGGTGGAACCCTCAGCCGCCGTGCCGATGGCCGCCATCCTCCAAAACCCGGACACCTTCGCTGGTAAACGAGTCGGTGTCATCCTGTCAGGAGGGAACCTCAATCTTAACGCGCCACCATGGCTTCCAAGCCTGGGAGCCGAGTGATACCACTTTGTTAGTTTAGAGTATAAACGTGACAGCTGGAAGCGATGCGGGTTAGCCAAGCAGCAATAAGATGATCTGATATCCAATCATCTCTGCAAGTATCCTCTCGGCAAATTCGACTTCCAAAAGGTTGCCCACGCCGTCAAAGGCCTCATCGGCCCAATTCAACACTTGGCCAACGGCGCAATCGAGGCGAAGTAACCGTAGGTCCTCATCCATGACAACCGATCTCGCCCCTCTCCTCGCCCATGATAGCGCTCTCGGCCAATCGACTGAGCCAAGCGAAATCAACGCGGCATTGAAGGCTCTTTGGAAAGAGAACGAGACGGCGACCCGAGCATCGCTAATGAATCTCGTGATCTACAGCGAGGAAGCGGATGCTCTCCAAGCGAACACCCAACTCGTTTACGGCCTAACCCTTGAACACGCGTGCCGAGTCCTACTTATCGAGGCACAGTTCGACAGTTCTGACAAACACACCGAATCCTGGGTCACTGCCCACTGTTCACTCGGGCCTGATGGCAGAAAGGCCGTGTGCTGCGAACAACTGGCCTTTCGCATGCACGGGTTCTCTCCAGCGCGCCTCTCCAATCTTCTGTTTGCCAACCTCGATTCAGATCTTCCCCTCGTATTGTGGTGGCAAGCTCCTCTTTCTGGCTCATTCGATCAGGGGTTGTATAGCAGGATTGATAGGCTTATCATCGATAGCCAAAACTGGAGAAATGCCAGAGCAGACTTTGAGCGTCTCCTCGAGATTCGCAATGATCCTACCCAACGTTTTGTCGTTCACGATCTCAATTGGACGCGCACCTTCCACCTTCGGCTCGCCATAGCTGCGGGGTTCGAGGATCCCCAAGCTCTACGAAACTTAGAATCACTCAGCAAGATCGCGGTCACTCATGCGCACGGCCATGAAACCACCGCTCAGCTTCTTGGCGCTTGGCTCTTGGAACGCCTGCATCCGGTGGAGCCAGAAATCTCATTCCAGGCGAGCCAGAACAATCAGCCAATCAGCCAGGTTCTCTTTCATCATGCGGGCGAGCCGATGCGCTTCGAATTCACAGCGCCCTTCTATAGCTGGACGTCATGCTCCGAATCGGTGCCCCGGTTGTTCCCAGCTGACAGCAATGACCTTTCGTCATTGCTCATCGATCAACTCGGGCGGGGCGGCAACAATGCGGCCTACTGCCGCCACATTCGTCGGCTGCTCAGCCTTTCTAACTAGCCTTGACCAGCATGGGGGTAATTGGGCACTGTAGATAGATGAAAACGCGTCTCTCTACACTTCTGATTAGTTTACTAGTCTCTCAGATCCATGCTCGGTCGATACCAGTGATCGAGGGCATGGACGCTCAGCCGCTTCTCTTACAAACTCAGCGACTGACCGAGGCTCTGGATTATCTTGGCCAACCGTTGAGCACTGAAGCTAAGCAGGCCCTAACAGAAGCCAATAACAATCAAAATAACGCCGATGCCATCGCAAAAGTGCAGGCAACGTTAGACCCGCTCTGCATCTCACACGTGCAGATCAATCCGGAATCTCGGGTCAAGGTGGCTGGAGGACCCGCGCCTCTTGAACTCGTTCAGCATGGTTGGCGCGCATTTCTCGTCAAGGTCCACAATGAAGCTGGGGTCACTCATCCTCTGGTCGCCACGAGCAAGCAGGCCCGACCGCTGCACGGCGCACCCTCCAAAGAAATTCGAGATCGTTGGATGGATCTAGAAGTCTTCAGTGGCCGTCCCATGGCCCCAGCACTTTCAGGGGCGCTGCTAGAATACCAAATCCTCCAGATCTACAGTCGAGACGCCGGTCAACGTAGCGCCGTCGTCGAATTTTCTGTCGGCCAAGGCACTCAAGACCTCGGCTTTCGCAGTGATCTCATGACTTCATTCAAGTGCGCCAAGAGCACACCCGTTGCCTTCGAGATCCTCGACGAACACGGAAAGCCCACAACCGCCTCCTTGGAAATTAGAGACATGTTAGGGCGCGTCTACCCAGCACAAACAAAGCGCCTCGCTCCCGACTTCTCCTTTCACCCGCAAGTGTATCGGGAATCTGGAGAGTCCGTCACACTACCCGCTGGCAAGTTTAAGATCCAATGTGCGCGCGGCCCTGAATACCATGCACAAACTCAAGAAGTCACTGTCACAGGACAAACTCAGACGGTTCGCTTCGAACTCAAACGCTGGATTGATCCCGCCAGCTTTGGTTGGTGGTCAGGCGATCACCACATTCATGCCGCTGGTTGCGCTCATTATAATAATCCAACCGAAGGCGTTCACGCCCCCGACATGATGCGACATTGTCTCGGTGAAGACCTCAAGGTAGGCGCCAACCTCACCTGGGGACCGTGTTTCGACTACCAGAAGCAGTTCTTTACCGGAAAGGATGACTCTGTCTCCCAGTATCCGTATCTTCTGCGCTATGACATTGAAGTATCAGGCTTTGGATCGCATCAGTCGGGGCACCTTTGCCTCCTTCGCTTGAAACAGCAGATGTATCCGGGAGGCAACTCGAAGGACCACTGGCCAACCCTGTGTCTAAACACGCTTCGCTGGGCACAACAACAAGGTGCGGTATGTGGGCCAGCACACTCAGGATGGGGACTCTCCATATCGAACGATGATCTTCCGTCCTATGAGATTCCGCCCTTCGACGGCATCGGCGCTTGCGAATACATTGTCGATGTGACACACAATGTCCCTGGCCCAGACGGAGACCTTGTGCCCGCAGTCGACTTCATTTCCACCGTCGACACGCCTTACCCTTGGGAACTCAACATCTGGTATCATACGCTCAATGCAGGATTTCGAACACGGGTAAGCGGCGAAACAGATTTCCCATGTATCTACGGCCAGCGCGTAGGATTGGGACGCTCGTATGTAAAGATGCCAGACAAACTAGATTACGATGGCTGGTGCCAGGGCATTGAAGAAGGCCGCAACTATGTCTCGGATGGCTACAGTCACCTAATCGATTTTAAGGTAAACAACATCGACCTCGGCAGCGGGGCGCCAGACTTACATCTGGATGCTCCGGGACAGATCTCTACAGAAGTGAAGGTAGCCGCTTTGCTAGGAAAAACTCCTGACAAATCTATCAGCAGCCGAAGCACCAGCCAACAGCCTTACTGGCACTTGGAGCGCGCCCGAATTGGAGATTCGCGCAACGTCGACGTCGAGCTTCTGGTCAACGGTATTCCGCAAGCGAAACAGACAATTTCTGCCGATGGCTCACTCACTACGTTGACACTAGAAACGGAAATCAAGGCGAGCGCTTGGGTCGCGATGCGTATCTTGCCAAGCTCGCACACGAACCCTATCTTTGTGCACGTCGACAACAAGCCGGTTCGCCAGAAGAAAAGCCTGGAGTGGTGCTCAAAGTCAGTTGACCAACTGTGGAAGCAGAAAGAGCGCTTCATCGCAGAGGAAGAGATGAATGACGCGATTGACGCTTACGCTCACGCACGCGAAGTGTATCGCAAACGCCTGGCTGAAGCCGGTGTTGATTAGCATAGCCAATGTTTCGTTTTCTCGTCCTAAGTTATTTCTTTCTGGCCACGATCGTGGTAGCAGCCCCAGTAGACTTTGCTGAGGACGTCAAGCCTCTACTGAACAAGCACTGCGTGAGTTGTCACGGTGGTGTGAAGAAGGCATCGGGTCTGTCCCTTCTTAGTTTCGAACAGGCTACAGGTAAGGCGAAATCTGGCCTCGCCGCTATTGTGCCCAACCAGCCAGATGAATCTGAGATGATTCTTCGGATTCGGTCGCAGGACGAAGATGAACGCATGCCGCCGCCTGAGCATGGCTCCGCGCTCACTCTAACAGAGCAACGCATTCTAGCTCAGTGGATCAACGAAGGCGCCACATGGAAGAAGCATTGGTCCTTTGATGCGCCACAGCGTAATGAAGCTCGTGACTCTACAAGCAGCATCGACTCCCTGATTCGGGCCTCGCTTGCCAAAAGCGGCATGTCTCCAGCAGATCAGGCACCACCCGCTGAGTTACTTCGCCGAGTCACCCTTGATCTCACCGGCTTGCCTCCTACGCCAGAAGAACTCGCAGCCTTCGCCAATGCACCAACGACAGATGCCTACCAAGCAGTTGTTGAACGCCTGTTAGACTCCAAGCACTTTGGAGAACGTTGGGCCAGCCTGTGGATGGATGTGGCTCGCTACGCGGATTCTGAAGGTCTCGGCGTGGATCGCAGCCGCAAGGTTTGGAAATACCGCGACTGGCTTATAGAAGCCTTTAATGAGGACAAGCCCTACGACAAGTTTATCGTAGAGCAGCTCGCGGGTGACCTCTTGCCCAATCCGACGATGAGTCAAACCCTTGCTACCGCATTCCACAGACTGACGCAGAGCAACAACGAAGGCGGCACCGATGACGAGGAGTTTCGTGTACTCGCGGTGATGGATCGCGTAAGTACAACATGGGAAGCACTGCAAGGCGTAACCTTTGGTTGCGTGCAATGTCATTCCCACCCTTACGATGACTTTCAACATGAGGACTATTATTCCTTCATGGCCTTCTTCAATAACACGGCCGATGCCGATCTCGGCGAGGGATATCCCAAGTTGCGCGTTCCGTTAGACAAGACACATGAGGCTCATGCAGCTAAGATCATTTCTAGACGTAAACTCCTCAACGAATCAATCTACGAAGCATCTTCAAATCTCACTGCAAAAACAGCTTGGCAGAACGCTAGAATCACTTCCGCCGAGTCGTCTTCAGGCACTGGCGTCGAGATTGTGGGGGATGAGTTTCGAGCCACTGGAAACATGGCTAAAGGAACGACGTTCACGCTGAACTTGGACGTCCCACAAGGGATGACTGAACTGACGGCTTTCCGCATCGACCTGCTACCCCATGATCCCGAAAATGCAAAGCATACTCCAGAGTGGGGTTCCGTGCTTTCAAGAATCACTTTCGAACAACGACCACCCGGATCTGACTCACATAGCGAGATCCCGCTGCGGGAGGTGATCTCCGATGAGCCCGAGCCCTTTTACGATCCGAATGAAAGCCTCAAGAAAGGAAGCCGGGGAGCGGGACCATACAGCAAACAGTTTCACGAACGCCACTGCGTTGTGGTTTTGAAACAGCCTCTCAAGCTTGTCACGAACATGAACCTTCGCATCCATCTCAAACATGATGTCTTTGCTTTAGGAGCATTTCCGCTAGTAACCAAGCGCGGAAGAATCTCTTTAACCAACCGCACTGAGTGGATAGATTTCTCAAATAATCCTTCCATTGCTCTTAGACGAGAGACGCTCGATTCTCTCAGCGAAGCAGAGAAAGAGTTTCGGGCGATTACCATTCCAATCCTTCACGAGCGCCCGTCGCATCTCCGTCGTGACACGAGAGTGTTCGAACGAGGAAACTGGCTTGCCAAAGGCAAGCTCGTTGGGCCAAACGTCCCTGCGTCATTTCCCCCACTGTCTGCCGATGCTCCGCGTGATCGGCTCGCGCTTGCCAAATGGTTTGTAAGTTCCGAGAATCCCCTCACGGCTCGGGTCATGGCGAATCGTTTGTGGGAACAGCTTTTTGGTCGCGGCCTCGTGCTCACGTTAGAGGACTTTGGTTCTGCTGGCGACCAACCGACGCATCCGAGATTGCTCGACCACCTGGCGATTCGCTTTCAGCAAGATCATGGCTGGAGCGTGAAGTCGCTCCTTAAAGATATAGTGCTCTCCGGCACGTATCAACAAACCGCTAGCGTCAGTCCAGCAGCCTATTCAGATGATCCTAGCAATGCAAAGCTCGGCCGAGGCCCTCGGCAACGCATGACCGCAGAGATGGTCCGAGATCATGCCTTGGCGGTTTCCGGGCTCTTCTCCCCTAAGCTCTATGGTCCTCCCGTCTATCCTCCCCTCCCCAAAGGCGTTTGGACCCCGTTCTCAGGAGAGAAATGGGTGACCGCCCAACCAAACGACAGTGACCGCTATCGCCGTTCGCTCTACGTGTTTATGAAGCGAAGCATCCCCTTTCCCATGTTCGCAACCTTTGACGCGCCATCCCGCGAAATTTGCCAGCAACGTCGGCTTCCTAGCAATACACCACTTCAATCGCTCACATTGCTCAACGACGAAGCTTTTGAAGAATGTGCGCGAGCACTCGCGGACCGGATTGATGGCAATGAAGGGAATCTAGCTACCAAACTAGCCTACGGCTTTCTACTAACCACTTCCCATCCCCCTAGGTCTGGCGCATTGAACGAACTCGAACGCCTTTACAAGCGCTTGCGCGATACTGAGAAAGCGTCTCACAGCGAAGCGCTCACCGTTGTCGCCTCCGTTCTAATCAATCTAGACGCCGCCCTCACAAAGTAGCTATGACCGACTTTTCCAAAGTTCTCGCCCATCACCAGCACGACCTGCTTGAGTCTCGGACGAGGCGCCACTTCCTTCGCGACTGCTCTTCTGGCATGGGTGCGCTGTGGCTGGCATCTCAAGCTCATGGAAATGAGGCCCTTGCCATCCAGCATGACGCCTCTGAACCTTTGAGCACCCTGGCATCTCCTCTAAAGGGCAAGGTCAAACGAGTGATCTACCTCCACATGATTGGTGCGCCCAGCCAGTTGGAGCTCTTCGACTACAAGCCCGAATTAGATCGCTTTGATGGCAAGGCTTGTCCTCAAGAGTATCTAGAAGGTAAGCGTTTCGCGTTCATCCGTGGAGTACCCCAGATGTTAGGACACCAGTATCCCTTTGCCCAGTACGGTCAGAGCGGTCAATGGATTTCTGACAGGATGCCGAATCTCCAAAAGCACGCCGATGACATGTGCTTCATCAAAACCATGACAACGGAGCAATTTAATCATGGACCTGCTCAGCTCATGGTACACACGGGCAACGCTGGACTCGGCAAGCCGTCCATTGGCTCGTGGGTCAACTGGGGACTCGGCACAGAGAACCAAAACTTGCCTGGCTTCGTTGTCCTCATTTCGGGTGGACGCCTTCCTCGTGTCGGCAAGAGCCTCTGGGGCTCGGGATTTCTTCCGTCCGTCTACCAGGGCGTCCAGTGCCGGTCCGTTGGCGATCCCGTTCTGAACATTCGCAATCCCAAAGGCGTGTCACGATCAATGCGCCGAGCTGCTTTGAATGCCTTGGGGAATCTCAATGAGATGACACACGCTTCGGTCGGGGATCCTGAGACCGTCACACGCATTGCCCAGTACGAGATGGCCTTCCGAATGCAAATGTCTGCCCCAGAAGCAATGGACATCTCAAGCGAACCAACGTCGGTTCAAGAAGCCTATGGTACCACTCCAGGCAAAGAGAGCTTCGCAAATAACTGTTTGTTAGCGAGACGGCTTGCCGAATCTGGAGTACGCTACATTCAGCTCTTCGATTGGGGCTGGGACACCCACGGCTCAAACAAGAGCGAGTCATTGAATTTCGGATTCAAAGACAAGTGCCGCCAGACAGATCGACCGATTTCAGCCCTCCTAACCGACCTCAAGCAGCGTGGCCTACTTGAGGACACACTTGTCGTGTGGGGTGCTGAGTTCGGGCGTACCCCCATGCAAGAGAACCGCGGTGGAGGCTCCATGAGCTTCATCGGCAGGGATCACAATCCAAATGCCTTCACACTGTGGATGGCTGGTGCAGGGATCAAACCCGGATTCAGCTACGGCGAAACGGATGCTCTCGGCTATGAAGCGGCGGTCAATCCCGTGCCCCTGCGGAACTTCCACGCCACACTCATACACCTGTTAGGGTTTGATCACGAGAAGCTAAACTTCCCCTTCCAAGGCCTGGCTCAGAAACTCACTGGCGTGAAGCATGCTGAGGTGGTCCAGGAAATCCTGGCCTAATCCTGACCAACTCGCAAGGCCACAGCCTCAGCGACACGAAGACCATCGACCGCTGCCGAAATGATGCCGCCGGCATAGCCTGCGCCTTCACCGGCAGGAAAGAGCCCGCGAATCCCCATACTCTGTAGGTCTTTCCCGCGCGTCACACGAATCGGCGACGAACTCCGCGACTCGACAGCCGTTAGAACCGCGTCAGGACGATCAAAACCTGGAAGGCGCTTGGCAATCCTTGGGACCGCCTGTTTAATCGCCTCAACTATGAAATCAGGGAGACACTCACGCAAATCTGTCAGCGTGACTCCAGGTCGAAAGGACGGTTTCACAGAGCCAATTTCCGTAGACGCCTCATCCTTCATGAAATCACCAAGCAGCTGGGCTGGTGCATGGAAGTTGCGCCCACCTAACTCGAACGCTTTCTCCTCCAACTCTCGCTGAAATCTCACCCCAGTGAGAATGTCATCGTCCGGCAAATCTTCTGGATGCACTTCGACCATAAATCCTGCATTTGCGTTGGCTTCGTCCCTGGCGTAGCTACTCATTCCATTCGTGACAAGACGCCCCGGCTCAGAGGCAGCGCCCACCACTTGCCCACCCGGACACATACAGAAGCTGTAGACGGACCGACGCTGCTTGCCGTGATGAACAAAGCGATAGGATGCTGACCCAAGGCGATCGTGCCCCGCATAATTGCCATGCTGCGTTCGATTGATCAGCGACTGAGGATGCTCAATCCGCACGCCAACTGAAAACGATTTGCGCTCAAGCTGAATGTCTTTTCTCGCGAGTAACTCAAACACGTCGCGCGCGCTATGTCCCACGGCAAGGATCACCGAATCGCCCGCAACATGCTCCCCTCCGTCCAGCACAACGCCCTTAATCTTCCCATCCGAGATATCGAGATCGACCACCTTGGATTCATAGTGAATCACGCCGCCAAGAGAGTGAATCGTTTCACGCAAATTTCGCAGCACCTTGATCAACCTGTCCGTGCCTATGTGAGGACGTGCGTTCACTAAAATATCCTCCGGCGCACCATGGGCCGCTAGTTCTTCTAGCACTTTGCGACACCTATGCTCCCGATCCTTAATCTGGGTGTAGAGTTTCCCGTCGGAGAAAGTGCCCGCCCCGCCCTCGCCAAACTGCACATTCGACTCGGGATCAAACTCTCCCGTCCTCCAGAATTTGGTCACGTCACGCGCACGAGGACCAGCCATCTTGCCGCGTTCAAAAAGGATCGGCTTCAACCCCATCTGCGCGAGCAACAGTCCTGCAAAGAGCCCGGCAGGTCCCGTGCCGACAATGAGAGGACGTTCTTCGCCTGGCGAAACAGCGTGATCCTTTAAAAAGCGATAGTCATTCTGAGGAGTCGATTGGAGGAAGCCCTTGCGATCCCGTCGGAGCAACCTGGTCTCCTCTTCAGCGGAGACGTCCACATCCACCGTATAGGAGAATCTCAAAGGTTTGCCTGTTCGAGCGTCGATCGCACGTTGAAAGACAGTGACTGCGTCTTTGGAAAGATCATCAAGCCCAAGGCGACGCTCCACCGCACGGTGGAGCTCGCCTTCACCGTGGTCGATCCTAAGGTTGAGTTGCCGCAGACGAATCACAGTTCCGCATAATCGAAGATCACCGATTGGCAAGAGTTGTACGTAAAAACGCCCTGGCTGAATCTCTCCAACCAGGGCGTGTCATATGGGACAGAGTTGCTAGCTGCCTTATACTCGGGGGGAAGCCGCGATCTTAGAAGTCGTCCGTAGTAAAGTAGCCCCACAAATCAGCTGTGGTCGTCGCTCCTTCATGGACGTGGAACTGATCGATTGTCGTGAAGCCCTGATCTCCAGTGTATCCGAAGGCAAGATTCAGCTCGTACTGGATACCATCAATCGTCGTGCTGAAGTCGGTATCGAGCGTTGAAATGCGGATATAGTCAGCATTCTGATCTTCCGTATTGTTATCCGAGTTCGGCGTGTTCTCCAACTCGATATTGATATCGAACGACTCATTGGTATCTGGCAAAGTAAGAGCGATCGTGAGGTCCAAGGTGATATCAGTCGCCTGGGTGCCAGAATAGATGGAGCCATTGAAGTAATCCAACGTGCCCAACCGGAAAAGCTCACCGGCTTGAACATTCTCCCACGCCGCGCCAATGTATTCGAGGTAGCTACCGTTTTCGAAACCAAGGTAGCCCGAAGACTCGCCCCACTCAAAGTAGTTGTTGTCGAGCACGTAGACCATACCAGAATCACCAACAGGGTCCTTAAACTGACCATAAGCTTCACCTGTGAACTCGTGAGTGAGGAATGGCAGGCCAGACGCTTCCGCACCGAAAGCCAAGTCCGGCGTGAGGTAGATACGCTCGTAAACAGCCGTCATCGTGTCACTATCCTGATAGTCGAGATATTCTAACGCCCCCACGTAAGCCTCAATCGTCGACGGCCACGAAGTCAACACGATCGCATCGGAATAGTCGGTCCAGTCGCCACCATTAATGCGATATTTGAGTGCACCGTCGGAAGTAGCGTTCGAACTCGTCAACGTGATCCCTTGGTCAAACTGGCTCTTCACATAGCCACCAGCAGCGCGTCCGAAGACCGGGCTGTCGAGCTTGGGAGGAACAGTGAGCTCTAGCGAGCCGGTTACACTGATGTTGATCAGCTCAGGAATGACTACTGGCTCTGCTCTCGCAACGATGGTGACACCCTCAGGGTAGTCAGCGACTGCCAATACAAACGGCTCCGTGTAATCCACCCACGTAGCTTCAGCATCCACGCTATAGACTAGCTTAGAGAAACCGGGACTGTTTGTGTCCGTAAGCGTAATGGTCGCCGTAGGATACCCTTGCGGATTCAACACAGGGGAAGAGCTGGCAATCTCCGGAACAACCAGCGTTGCCTCCAGGACACCTACAGCCACGTCTTCGACCACACTCGTGAAAATATTGGCAGTGTGAATCGTGGGCACGGCACGTGCATTCACGATGACACCTACGAGATGGTCGAGCACCTCCAGGGCAACAGGCTCCTCATAGCTTAGCCACTCGCCACTATTATTGAGTTCATATTCGACAGCAGATACTTCAGCAGAATTGGGATTCGATAGCGTCACCGTCACTGTCTGATGATCCAGAGGATGAAAGTCTGATTCGGACAATGCAATTCCTGGAGAGTCGAGCGTGACATCGATGGCGTCGACGATCTGATTCACTTCATCGCTTTCGAGAATCGCTCCCGCGAGGAGGACAGGAATCGCCTTAGCGACCACATCAACTCCATCGGAGTAATCATCGATACCGAGAGTCACAGGCCCCTCGTAGTCTACCCAGTCAGCGCCGTTAAGCGAGTACTGCAGCGATGAAATTGGGCCGTCGTCTGTGTTTGGATCACCCAGAGTCACCTCGACCGTATCAGAATCAACGGGGTGGAGAGAGAGAGGTGCCACTGTTACTGTAGGGTCTTCCAACGTATGGGTGGTAGTAGGTAGCGGCTTCTCGACCGTATCGCTAGCCAGGTAATACTCCGACCACTGAGTGGCCACTGACCTGGCGTAGATCGTTGTCCCTGCAATATGATCCTCGATCGCGAGGTCAAATGGCCTCTTATAGTCGACCCATTGACCAGAGCCAATGCTATACTGGACCTTGCCATGGTCGGTATTGTTTTCATGAGTAATGGTCACCGTAACAATCGCTTCATCCAGTGGGTGAAACGATGGCGCGGACATGGCAACGATAGGTATAGAAAGAGTTGTCGTCGTTCCCTCGTAACGGCCTGAGCGCACATAGCTGCTGTAGTATTCTTCGCTAGCCTCGGTCTTGACTTTAACAAACACAGACAAACTTCCACCAGGAGGAACCGTAACAGTCCCTCCATCTTCAACAAAGGTCCAATACGCGCTATTGACAGAAGCATAAATCTCTGAGTATTCTCCTGGATTAGGGTTGAAGACGACGACTTCTAGACCAGACACACCAAATTCATTTAGAGGGAAGGTGCCTGGAGGAGGATCCAACGAAGGCTGCAGCAATTGCTGCTTAGTGTAGTTGCCAACGCTTGGATCAATGTCCAAGTTTGGATCTCCGCCAGCCGTCGTCACGATGGCACTTGCAGACGCGCTCGTTTCCGTATCGAAATCCCAGACCCAGGCGCCTTGTGATTCATTAGTCGCCGAGAGTTCGAACATGGTTTCACGCTCTTCCGTAATAATGGTCGCAGGTGTGGCTGTAGAATCGATCTCAAACTCTTTAATTCCCTTTTGGCCACTATCCGCAATCCGAAAAGACTGGTTTGCTGCATCCCAGATCACACGAAGTTCACCAGTCACCGCAGCCTCCTCGTCGCTCTGCTCGACCACTCGCAATCGTGGATCAACAAACGTCCCACCGAATCCGGCAATCTTTTCGCTGTTCGCTGCCATCGTCTTCATCTTGTCGACTACAGACTGTGCACTTGTTAGATTCTCCAGAGAGCCTCCTGAACTGACGTATATCTTCACTGCGGAGTTGAGCGAGGCGACCTGATTACCCAAGCGCTGCTCTTCAGCAACGTCGTTGACCTTGATCATCTTCATCATGGCGACACCCGAAATGACGCCTACCACCGCGACGGTGGCAATCATCTGGATATAGCTCATACCGGCATTCCGCCTAACCTTTAAAGATTTCATATTGGAACCTGTTGAATATTTTTTAAATATCGGCTACTGTTAGTTCCCAATCACGGTGAAAGAGGCTGTCGCACTAAACGTCTCCGAAAGGAAATCCTCATCAGCCACAGTCACTTGCGCTGTGTTCGAGTAGTCACCAATTGCAGTCGTAGCTGCTGTCCGAATCGAGAGCTGAGTGGTGCCAGGCGGCAACTCCAGTCCATTGATGGTAGCCGTCGTATCACCGTTGGAGAAGGTAAGTGTAGGAACTTCTAGCCCGTCCGTGATCGGAAGGTAATTGGGATCCCATGTAAGACCTTCCGGAAGCGTATCCACAAAATTCACGGTCATCGCCACACTATTCGAATTCGTAAACGTGAAATTGTAATAAAGGGGATTGTTAGCAAACGCCGCATCGTGAATAGTCACTAACATGTTATCCTCAAACGATTCAGAAAAGAGCACATCATCGAGGGCGATGGCCCCAAAATTGACCGAGACAACCTCAAAAGTTGCCGCCGTGTTCGTAGCTGTCGTGTAGCTGCCGCCAAACTCTTGCCATGAACCACCAGAGTCGATCAGCCCTGTAGAAAAGATCTCCGCACCATTTACCCGGAACGAGAGTTCAGCCATCTCCGAGGGGTGAACGTTCGCTACGAAGCCCGAAATGTGGTAGGTCGTGTTGATCGATAGGCCGCTAATGTTATCTTTTAAGAGCGCTCTGTTGTCGCCAGAGGCATTTCCAAGCAGGAAGTAGCCATAGCCACCCTCGTTTCGATCTTCTAAAGCAGACCAACTGGAGCTACCGGTCTGAGCATCATTTGTAAGGATAAAACTATTGTCCGAAACACTTCCGCTACTGTCATATGAAAAGTCCGTGTTAGCGCTAGAGAGGGACGCACGGTCGCTCGAGCCTCCACCAAAGGTGCCGCTCGAACCTGCCGTCAAGACATTGGCTATATCTTGATTAATCGTTAGGAGAAATTGACCGGTGTATATCTGGGAAGGAACAATTGCCAAATTGCCAATATCGACTGAAGGAACAATCCAACTGCCATCGCCAACCTCTACTCCCTCAGACAAGACGACGCCCTCAGGTAAACCTGAGATATAATAGTCACTGGTGTTCTCATTCGCGCTTCTATCGATGTTCAACGGAATCTCCTCCCCGCGGTTTGCCACAACGTCCTCCAAACTAAATTCAGTAGTAAAGGTACCAACTCCAGCATTGAGCACTGCCGTTGACCGAGTAGCGCTATCCTGGGTGAATGTTTCGGTAATCGACGTACCGTCGTCAAACGTGGCGGTCACCGAGACATCGGAAGCTCCAAAGGCACCTCCACTATTGTCAGACGCTCCGAAGGTACCACCGCCATCTAGATAATCGGTATCATAGCCGAAGTTGAGCGAGTTGCCCGAATCGAAGTAACCACTCTCGAAATAGATACCTGCTTCGCCAGAGGATTGGTAAACATAGTCCGCCCAAATTCCTCCACCAAATGTCCTAGAACCAAGACCAATCGAACCTCCATTACCATTATTCGCGTCGAAGACTCCACCACCACCGCCAGCATCAAGATCGAAGACTAATCCCGTGAGCGATGGGCCACTGCCATCACCGTCGTAAGAGACAGAGTAGAAGTAGTTGGCCCTATAGGATGATGATCCTTCGGTAACAATCGTCAGAGTGGCGTAGGTGGGAGAAGCGATGAGGACTAGGAGGCCCATCAGAATCTTCCCGACAAGCGACCCACAATCTGAGTTAGGTGCTGGTAGCATGTTCGCAGAGAGTTGATGTTGTTTGCGGATATTCATGACCGTGCTGTCGGCTATCATAATATCGGAAAACCCATTTTTATATATTTTCTATAAATATCACACTGCTTTTAGCTCATTTCTCGCAAATATTGGGTGTCAGCGCTTCCGAGATAGGCAATTCTGGGATTCGACAATTTAACCCACAGCAAATTATCAGCATGTTTTGTAATTTACCGCCACTGACCACAGTTGCCAGCAGAGAATTTCCAGCGTAGTGACTCGGTCTACGGATAATTATGCTAACTGACGATCAAAAGGAAACCGTGCGCCATTGGGCCGCAGCAGGAGACAGCCTCAGCGACATTCATGGGAAGATCGGTCAAGAATTCGGGATCACGATCACCTACTTCGATGCTCGTATGCTCGTCTCTGAACTCGAGCTGTCCTTAAATAAACCTGAAGCAAAGCAGGATGAGGAACCAGAACAGGATGACGACGTATCTTCTGCAAACTCGCTAGATGAAAAGCCCATTCCAGGTGGCGTCGACATTACTCTTGATTCCATGACGCAACCCAAGGCGATGGTAAGCGGCAAAGTCACCTTCTCTGACGGTGGCCGCGCAAGCTGGTATGTCGACCAAACGGGCCGCTTGGGCCTAGATCCTGAAAGTGAAACCTACCAGCCCTCTGAGGACGATGTGATGGCGTTTCAAACGCAACTTCAGCAAATTCTAAAATCCCAAGGCTTCTAGAGTCCTTGGTGAAGCCGTTCCAAAGCGAGAACGGCATAGGAAGTCGCAAGCACCGCATCGCCTTCCCACCAGCGTTGCGTGGCGTTTTCCCATGAGCCGTCCCTCTTCTGCAGGTTAAAGAGTTTCTTGCTAAGATCGGCCCTCCATCGAACTGCGGTCCCATCCTTAAGCTTAAAGGTGTCTACTTTGGCCAATGCAAGGGCCTTGGCCATGGTGTGGTAATAATAGTAAAGTCCCTCAGCACCCATTCCCGGGTTTTCATCAATCGCATAGTTTGCCTCTAGCCAGTCGAGAACTGCCTTCATGCGAGGATCTTTGGAATCTAGATCCGCATAAATGAAGGCCAAGAGCCCGGCATAGCCCATGCTCCCGTATGATCGCAAAGCCACTTTGCCATTCGGGAGTTGCTGCTCACCCGCTTTGCTATCTCCAGGAAAGTAGATGAAGCCACCACGATTCGACTCATCCCCGCTGACCCACGATTCGGAATTTGTCTCTGGTAGATTCTGGCACTTGGAAACGAACGCGATCGCCGCCTCCCAATCCAGAGCGTAAGCCTCCTCTTCTGGCTTTTCTTGAATCAGCCCCTTTGAGTAATAGAGCGCTTCCAAGGCAAGGTGGGTATTTGAAAGATCCGAATGCGCATAGCTGGAACCATAGCCGATCCCACCATCGAGAACGTGATCCTGCTCTCCTCGAATTCCATAGTCCTGCTGCTGATTGGAGAGGAACCTGCGTGCCTGAAGCAAGGTAGCCTCATCTCCCGGGCGCTCGGCCAACATCAACGCCATCATGCTCACAGACGTGTTGTAATTCCCTAACCCCTTACCGTAGATCCCACCATCTTGTTTAACCAAGCTGACCAACCAATCTAGTGAATCGTCGATAGCCTTCGGCAATGGAGCGGAACGGTCTCGAGAAGGATCCAAAAGTATCGCCGCCAACGGCAAGGCAGTGAGCGCCGGATAATTCGACTCACTCCAGAACCCATCTTTCTGGCGCTGAGTTTTGAGCCAGGCCAGGCCGCGATCAATGGAGTGTTGGACCTCCAATTTGAGTGACACATCTTCCGCCCACAGGAACGGCGATGCGAATCCTATGACAAAAATGGAGAGAACGAGAGGAATCCTCATAATAAAGACACTCAGCATGATCTGTGGCTTGCGCAAGAGTGCGGTTTTCCTATTTCCACCAATCGGAAGGCCGCCTAGCATCTTGGGGATGAGCCAAACTAGTCGAAGACAATTTCTACGGACTTCAGGAGGATTGGCATTTGCAGCCACTACCTCGCTGGCACAGTCCCCTCCTCCAACTAGGATAAGGGTTGCCCAAATTGGCACAAAGCACTCTCATGCTTCCGGGAAGCTCAGCACTTTGCTAGACCTTCGTGAACTCTATGCAGTCGTTGGCGTCTGCGAAGAAGACCAAGAGCAACGTGAGCGTGTATCCAGTAGGCACCCCTACAAAGACTGCCAATGGATGACCCGCGATGCGATTTTGAATCATCCCGATATCCAACTAATCGCGGTCGAAACAGAAATTGATCAACTGGTACCCACAGCAATCCAGTGTCTCCAAGCCGGCAAACATATTCATCTCGACAAGCCTGCTGGCCAAACCGTCGCCCCATGTCGAGCGATGCATGCCGAAGCAACGAAGCGCAAACTGACCATTCAAATGGGCTATATGCTCCGCTACAATCCAGCATTCGAATTTCTCTTTCGTGCTGTTGAGGCAGGTTGGTTGGGCCAGATAACAGAAGTGCATGGACACATGGGGAAGCAAGCTTCTCCAAGCCTCAGAAAGGAACTCTCACAGTATCCCGGAGGAGGCCTCTTCGAACTCGCGTGTCACTTGGTCGATGCCCTCATCACCGTACTCGGGAAACCAGATGCGGTAGTGCCCATATCATTGAAAACTCGCAATGATAAATTTCTCGACAATCAACTCGCAACCTTCCGCTATCCTAACGCACTCGCAACAATAGGAAGTAACCACAACGACCCGTTTGGGGGACCGCGTCGTCAATTCACCGTTATTGGGACCGAAGGCAGTATTGAGATTCGCCCATTGGAGCCCCCTAGTTTGACACTTAGCTTGAAAAAAGCCCGCGATAGCTACAAGCGAGGACGACAACAGATTGTGCTACCTAAAAGTGAAGGCCGCTACCACGGAGAGTTTCGCGACTTTGCCAGGATCATTCGAGGTGAGAAAGCGCTAGCATGGGATGCCAAGCACGACATTGCCGTCCAAGAAACGCTGTTGAAAGCCTGTGGGCTCCCTCCCGAATAAGTAGAAGGCGACTCACTCAAATAATAATCCCGGACTTCTCAGACACTGGGTAAGTGGTGAGGCAACCCCCTGGCTAAAACGAGTAACCCCCATTGCTCGTCAAAAATAACCAAGTGGCTGCCCCTTCAACCCCTAGTCCGGCTGTCACCGAACAATCGAAAGTTAAGGTTTTCCAACCGCCAGTGCAAGGCCATTCTCGAAATCCACCTGAAGCCGGATAACACGCCCTCCAAATTCACTACACAGCACTGGCCATGTCACCAGATCGCAAACCCGAACGGCTTGCCAAATAACCCCACGTCCGGCGCTGAGGGCTGGAAGACGACAAGACTCGACTTTTACGCGCTTCCAACCAGCAACGATTCCATGGCCATCAAAATGTCATAAGCCAACTTTTAAAATCTCTCCTTTCAACCAATCTAGCAATTCATTTTTCACGCCGCAACGATGACCCTCTACTGGGGTTGTCGAAATCTGATCAACGGTGAATGGTCCTAAAAGCCTAACTAGCTCATAGCCGCGTGTGTAGCCGGAACACTCATAGCTTTGTCAAAAGCCTGCCAGGATTCCCAGAAATCTAGTCGGGTCGAAGCGCGAATCTGAGAATCCCGCTATGGAAAGAGACAGAGTTCACCCCATCCGGCAAATTCGCTTGGCTCAGCAGGCAGCACCATCTCGATGGAGTATCTTAATGGGAATCCTCATCCCGATTAAACCAATGAATACCTCATCATCAGATTCAAACCAATCCGTTCTCATCGTCGAAGACGATATGGATGTCCGTCGTTTCCTTGCCTACGCACTAAAACATCTAGGCTTCCAAATGTCTGAATGCAGTGACGTCAGTGCCGCCGAACGTTTCCTGCACTCGACTTCGCCAGACTTGGTTCTCGCAGACCGGAATCTTCCCGAACAGTCTGGTACGGACCTCGTTCGCCGAGGCCATCACATTCATAGCATGATTGGCATGAGCGGCGAAAGCAAGTGTTCCGGCGAAATGCTAGAAGCAGGCGCCCTGGACTTTCTCACTAAACCAATCGGCCTTTCTAACCTCAAAAATGTCATCGAGAAACATCGAAAGACCGTCAAAGAGCATAAAGCCAAGCAACTAGCTGCAGCCGCTTCTGCGGAATCAAAGACGCGCCCACTTCAACAGAACGGCACCCGTTCACACCTCACGAATGCCCCTCGCGACTGGATAAGCGAATGGCATAGAGAACAAAGGCGGCTCCGATCAAGATCATAAAAGAGGAGTAAAACTGGCCGCGCGTCAGACCTAACAAAAGAGTTGCATCAGGTTCGCGGAAGGTTTCGCCAACCATTCGCATGATTGCGTAGATGATAAAGAAGACTCCGGTCAATAGTCCATAGGGCAGGTCTTTCCATTTGAGGCGCACGACCATAAGAACCCCGGCAATCAAGAAACCTTCGAGAAAGGCCTGGTATAGTTGTGAGGGATGCCGTGGTGTGAGGTAGCTCGCGAGTATCGGCAGCACCTCTGGAACGTGCCGCGCAGCCTCGATGACTTGATCTGCCGTCGTCACCTGCGCCTCCGGAAGGACCTGATCGACCTCGTCGATGATCTGGTAATAGGTCTCACGATCCAATCCGTGGTCTGGGCCCAGTTTCATCTCCTCAGAAAACTGCACCGCCCAAGAAACCGTGGTTGGGCGCCCGATAAGTTCACCATTTACGAAATTCGCCAAACGCCCAAAGCCGATCCCCACAGGGGCAATAGGTACCAAGCAGTCTCCAATATGTGGCCAAGAAATCTTGTTGCGCCAGGAGTAGTAGAAGGTAAAGGCGACCACCCCAAGAATACCACCGTGACTTGCCATACCGCCCTCTTGAAAGCGAAAGAACACCAACGGGTCGGCGAGGAATTCCTCAAAGCGATAGAATAAAAAGAACCCTAAACGGCCTCCTATCATCACTCCAAAAATTGCCGTATAGACGATAAAGTCCGTAACTTTATCTTCCGGAATCTGGCAATAGCCTCGGCGTGACAGATAACGGAGAAAGAGAATCCCCACGATAAAGGCTAGCAAGTAGGCAAAACCATACCATCTAGGACCAAAGGTTTCCGTGATACGGAAGATGAAGGGATCCATCCGATGGATGTAGTAACCGAGAAGATAGTCCATGTTGAGGAATGGCCTAGAGCTTGCCGGGCATGGCGTAAAGTTCAAGCCCTGGATGCAGAGGCTTCGGATCTCTTGGTGCCGCACACCACAGCGGCGTTTCCTTCTTTAAACGTCGGTAAAACTTCAAGGCAGCCGTCCATTCCTCCATCCTGGACGGATCGACCGTCGCTCCGTCCACGAGGAAACGGTGGTAGGTGTCATAGCAAATGACAACGTGAGTAACACCACGGGCTCTGAGATCCTCCAAGGATCCAAGGCTCGGCGCATACTCGGCAGCCTCAATCTTGGATGCACGGTCGCCCCTCCACCGCTGGGCCGCTTCGATCTCGGCAGCGGCATCAGCAACAATGACTGCTGCCGCTGGCATCTTCTCAGCAATGTACTGGCAGAGCCCTGATCGGCTATCACCACCAAACGCATTCCGATGGGACACTAGCCAGGGATACCAAGGCACGACTATACTAGCAAACAACACAACCGCCACACCCAACTTTCCCCATCGAAAACGAGCAGGCACTCGTCGTACGAGCATCGCTACTTGCAGCCCAACGTAATAGAGTGCGATCATCATCACTGGCAGGAGGTAACGTTCGGAGTACTTTCTTGTAGATAGGAGCACCACGAAATAGACCCCTATGTAAGACAAAACTACGTAGTCAGAACGACTGAGCCTCTTCCAAGACAGCCCCCAAAGTCCTAACAACACCAATCCATGAATTCCCAGTTCGTAGATGAGCCTCCAGAAATAGCCGATGTTGGGCAACGAGCTGCCGATCCCCTTGTGCCCATGTATCAACCACGACGCCTCCCGCATCAACGAGTCTGCAAGCACTCCAAACGGATTATCAATCATCAAGAGGCGCAAATGAACGAGTGTGATTACGGCCACAGTAGTTGCGATCAATTTCCGCTTCTCCGTGGTCACTAACCAGCCCACAGCCAGTAAGCTAATCCCGGCGTACTTCGAGGCTGCGGCAATGCCTATCGCCAAGCCCATGTAAACAGCAGTGTGCTTCGTAGTCGTTAACGCCCAGAGCACCGAGGCAACTCCAAGTAAATAGGGCGTGTCTTCCTTAAAATAGTGCCCCACCTCATAGAATCGAAAGTACAAGACGCACACGATTCCCACCGCGAAGCCAGCGAGTAAACCCAAGCGATTAGTTGCCGCAAGCGATAACATACCAATGGCTACGGCCATACAGAAGGCTGACACCGCTCGACCGCAAGCCACGATCCCAACGTCATCAACTCGTGAAACCCCAGAAACCCGACGAACGACATCCGTGACTTCCAGGAGAAGAAGCGGATGATTCAGATTCCGCTCGTCGCGCTGAAGCTGGGCAACCTTACTTGGCTCATCATGGTGATAAACCGCTGGCCAATCGTTGTGTTCGAGGTAAAGGCCCAAGGCAATTGCCATGAAGAGGACGGCCTGAAGGATCCCCCTCATGAATGCTTGAGCGTTAGGCTCGCAAGAAGTCTGTCAGATCGTTCACGGCCTCTGCGTCGAACGCACGCACCAGCACGTCGATCAACTTCATCGCCTCTAAGTAATCCGTAATCTGGAGAATCGAATGATGAGAGTGGATGTAACGCGTAGGCACACCAAGAACAATGCTCGGAACACCTTGATCATGGAGATGGATGGCGCTGGCGTCCGTCCCTCCACCTCGACGCACAGTCACCTGGTGATCTATCCCTGCGGCCTTTGCATGGGAGACAACGAAGTCCACGAGGCGCCGGCTAGACAAGGCCCGCGGATCCATCACACGCAGTTGCACGCCTTCACCAAGAGCCCCCTGAGCATCATCGCGATTCATTCCTGGTGTGTCATCAGCGGGCGGCCCCTCGAGCACCAGCGCCACGTCCGGCTTGGCAAGTGCTGAAGCGGTTACAGCGCCACGACATCCAACCTCTTCCTGCACGGTCGCTACACCAAGGAGCTGGTTGGGAAGCTTCTTCTTTTTTAGTGCGCACATTGACTGAGTGAGCAGCGCCATCCCTACCCTATTATCAAAAGCCTTACCAAGAAACCGATCAGGATGAGCCAGAGACTTAAATTTCGTGGCCGGAACAATGGAATCACCTAGCTGAACACCAAACTCCTCCATCACTTGTTCCCGACTATCGCCCCCAATGTCGATCGACATTTTATCGAGGGCCATCACCTTAGAAGCAGCACCCTCACCTAACTGATGCGGAGGAATCGAGGCCACACAGCCAGGAATAGCCCTGCCACTCGAGGCCATCACGATGACTCCCTGAGCAAGGACGACGTGTGGCCACCATCCACCCAACGGAACAATTTCGATAAACCCAGTCTTGGTGATATTCTGCACCATAAACCCAACCTCATCCATGTGCGCAGTGAGCATAACCCGAGGCCCGTCCTTCGGATCACCATCGCGGGCGGCAAGGACACAACCAGTGCGATCCGCAGAGAAGGCATGACCATTGAGTTCCTGGCAGAACACTTTCCTCACGAGTTCCTCATTTCCTGAGGCACCCGGAGTTTCGGAGTAAAGCTTAAGTAAGCGCTCGGCTTCAGTACGCATCTTATCGAGTTAGGCAGAAGGTGCAGTCATCGTTGCCGGATCAAGTGCAGCTTTCAGTTCATCTGGAGGCATGACCTCCATCTCGACACAAAGCTCACGAACAGTCTTGCCAGTCTCAACTGATTGCTTTGCTATCTTGGCCGCCGTATCGTAGCCGATGATCGGAGCTAGGCTCGTCACCATGGACATACTGTATTCGATTAGCTCGTTACAACGAGCTTCGTTCGCTTCGATCCCGTTGACACAACGCTCTCGGAAGATCAGAGAGGCGTTGGCCAGAAGGTTGATGCTTTCTAGCAAACTATCGGCGAGCACTGGCATCATCACATTCAATTCGAAATTTCCATTCGCTGCTGCCCACGTCACAGAAGAATCATTACCCATGACACGCGCAGCCACTTGCATGAGAGACTCGCACATTACAGGATTCACCTTGCCTGGCATGATAGAGCTACCCGGCTGGGTCGATGGCAAACTGATCTCGCCGATTCCACAACGCGGCCCACTCCCGAGCCAACGCACATCGTTGGCAATCTTGAATAGCGAAGTCGCGATCGTCTTGAGCTGACCACTGGCTTCAACCAAGGCATCTTTCGCCGCTTGGGCTTCGAAATGATCTTTGGCTTCCTTGAAATCGATTCCTGTCTGTTTTGCAATGAAGGCGATGGCCTTGGGTGGAAATTCAGGATGACAATTGAGTCCCGTTCCCACAGCGGTGCCACCCAAAGGAAGCTCTAGCAAAGCCTCGATCGCCTTGTGAACACGATCACAAGAGAGTTCGAGCTGACGAGCGTACCCCGCAAACTCTTGCCCAAGACGAACAGGCGTCGCATCCATCAGATGGGTACGCCCGATCTTGAGCACATCGTGAAAGGCGACTGCCTTCTCGTTGAGTGACACTTGAAGGGCTGTCAGCTGTGGGAGAAGCGTGTTCTTCAAGGATTCTGCCGTAGCGATGTGAATCGCCGTTGGGATCGTATCATTGCTGGACTGCCCTTGGTTCACATGGTCATTCGGATGAACCGGCTCCTTAGACCCAATAGGTTGACCAGCGATCTTTGAGCAAAGATTCGCAATCACCTCGTTCGCATTCATGTTAGTACTAGTTCCCGATCCCGTTTGATACACATCGACCACGAAATGCTGGTCATGCTCACCATTCACGACCTGCTCTGCTGCTTGTGCAATGAGATCGCACTTGTCTGCTGGCACCACACCAAGGTCCTTATTCGCAAGCGCAGCCGCCCATTTGATCAGGCCCATGGCTCGGATCATGGAACGATCGAAACCGCGTCCCGCGACCGGGAAATTTAGCACAGCTCGTTGGGTAGACGCACCATAAAGCGCGTCTGCGGGCACGGGCATTTCACCCATCGAATCTTTCTCAATACGTTGATCACTCATAAGTCTCGCTGGGATCATTCAGCGAGTTCTCAGACTTCTCAAGCTCTTGTCCACCAATACGCACATACCTGTAAAGCGAACCGCTCGTAAGCCGCAGCAATACAGGTCAGACTGGTGGCAAACTCTGGAATGGTTGGCTAGGAAAAGGAAGCGACCTGATCACCCCCCCATTTCACTCCGGCAGAGTATCCAGGAAGAAATGCCCCTCATTCTTCGTCTTAAACTAATTACAGCCACCCAGTCAACTCGTCATGATCCCCTCATCAGTGGGCATCAAAAGGGCAAGGGTGACCTCCAAGAGAATGACTTCCACCCGAAAACCGCCCAAAAGCAGACAAGAGCAACCCACTGAAGGTCTTCTGGTGACTCCTTCTCGACGGAATCGAGGGCTACACCGAGAAATAAAACACGTAGTAGGAAGTAGCCTCTAGTTCTTCGGCACGCATGCGCTTCCCTCGGGCGTGTTCTCCCCAACTTTCATCAAAGATGACTTCATTCGTTTGGCGATTGTAACCTGTGATCACACTAGCATGAGCAGGAGACCCCACTCCTGGCCAGCGAGCTTTATCAGAATCGTCTGGCTCTGGTAACGCACCGGCACGGCCTGTTGCCCTCATGTGAAGCTGGTTTCGCCCTTTGTCGTAATGACGCCATACTAACACAGGCAATCCGGCATCCACCGACGCCTGGACGCGCTCGATGTCGATTTTGGTTGCACGCTTCAATCGCATACCACCTTCCCTGGCTACCGCATTGTAGGCCTCGATCATCTTCTTGCCACCCTGACCATAGCGAAAACCTGCCACAGACGCTAAGGTTGCAGGATCAACTTGGATTCCCAAATACTGGGCTCCCATGAGAAACGTGGTGATACCACAATACGCCCTGCCACCTTGATAGATCATTGGCACGCCATCTACTTGCACATCGCCTGTCGCCACTTGCTTCACATTCCCTTTGAGCCGCTTCAAACGTTCCCGCTTCCTAACACTCTCGTGTTCAGGGCTTAATAAACTCTCGCGCACCGTCTCCCGCCTCCGTAGATCCACCCTCACATAAAAGTCTTTTGCCGTGCGCAATTGCACCGCTAGGCCATCCTTCTCGTACTGATGAAACCGCTGCTTGAATAGAGGCGTCTTCCCCTCAGAAGCCGACTTTCCGCGATCGCCCGTCAGGTCTTCAATGTTAGAAGATAAACTCTTCTCCAAATTAGTAAAGATCTTGCGAAACTGGCGCTGCTTCTGCTTGAGCGTCGCTTGCCCAGCCGCAGAATCTTTTAGCCCAGGAGCGTAACCAAAGAAAGTTCCCGACTCCAAGTAGTAGATAGAAATCCGTTCCAAGGCCTTGCCCAGGTAGACCGCTTCGACACCGATTGGCACATGGCCAAAGAGATAAGGCGCAGCCTTGATGTGCCGAACCCTGCGCGGCCCATTCTCATACGCATCCCGCCAAGAACCATCGAGTTCCTGGCTGCCGTTCCACGCCTCAGGAGCCATGAATCCAGGAGTAAGATCTCGCCCGTCCATCGCCATCCCGCCCTGAAGAAAGTTCCCGATCCCAAAGTCTTGAGGCAATGCCCACGCTGACGACAGGCTGATTGAGATTGAAAGAAGCGCACAAAGAGAAGAAAATTTCATAGGCGTCACGTTTAGAATAATAAAAAAATAGCGCGCCGAGCAGCGGTAGTCCAGGAAGTAATTTCAGAAACTGAGCGGCTATACTGCGAAGATGGAAGTTTCTGTCCGGTTTTCCCCGCTTCGTGGACAGTCCTTAGAGAAGACACATACCATGGTCACCCTTAACCAAGACCATGATCGCACCCGGGGCTTTGTCGAAGAAGACTGACAAGAAGCCTTTGCCGAAGTGGTGTAAGCCCATGCAGAGCTCGTTTACCACACCACTCTCCGCAGAACTCGTGATCCACATCTTGCAAAAGAGGTGACCCAATTAGTCTTCGCAGTGCATGCCCGCCGTGCGGCCAGGCTTCGGAAAGACGGTAGCCCTGCCGGATGGCCCCATCGCGCCACTTGCCTTCAGGCTGCGAATACAGACGCACCGAGGATAACCGCGACGCACGTAAGAAAGCTTTCGCAAAGCATGTGGATTCCACCAATCAAACCATAGAAGAGAATGGCAGTATCGTTGGCGACTTGGACGAAGGCCTCACCAAGCTCACTGAACGTGATCGAAGAGTCCTCTTCCTATGGTTCTATCAAGATCAAAAGCTTGCTGAAATTCAGCAGCCCATGGGCAGAAACCGTGGAAACCGCAGGCAAGCATGTGAGTCGTGCACTCGATCGGCTGACAGATCTACGCGGTCGTCACAGCCATGTGGTTACTGCTGTCTCTCTCGGCACCATGCTCACTTCAGAAATGGCTAAGGCTGCTCGCTCTCTGCTAACCGCCAGCCTCGCAACGGACTCTTTGTCCGTAACCTAAACACTTTCACATTCGGAACTGCTGATCAATGCCCTCCTTACCATGAACACAACTAAAACCGTTGCTACACTTGCTCTCCTTGCCTTGCCTCCCCTTGGGTTGGCAGCAGTAGACAGGGTCCAATGAACGGAGCACTCTTACGTGCTTATGAGTAAACGGAGCCGACTATAACAATTCAATCCAGGCCACACCCAACCGTATCTTAGCGCAATCCACCCGAGGACGCCTTGATCCGCGATCATCCACCCAGGTTGATACCAAAGCCCTGGCCGAGTCCATCAGAGAAGCCAAAGAGGACGGTGATTTCATGCTCATGGCTGAGAACGAGCAAAAACTCAGTGATGTCACCAAGGAGGGAGCGCCTCGCCTCAGCGCTCTAATTGACGAAGCTTTTTCCCTAAAAGACCTAGATAACAAATCTCGTCGCGCACTTGTCAACCGGCTATTCGAACGGCTCATTCCGATTGACGCGGCGGGAGCCGCAAGGCCAGCCTAAAAGCACCTAACTGTCAGTGGCGGAGGGCGTCTATAACATAACCATCTCAGCCAAGCCAAGCCCTGAATG
>Ga0213868_10000512_pt1 | contig 36549 bp, 31 predicted proteins | sample PICome_9_FD_160087 | JGI IMG/M metagenome (GOLD analysis project Ga0213868, IMG submission 160087) | Coastal seawater microbial communities near Pivers Island, North Carolina, United States - PICO127 | ecosystem: Environmental > Aquatic > Marine > Coastal | place: USA: North Carolina...
TTCAGCGCCTGAAGGAGTTTCGAGTCATAGCCACTCGCTATGAGAAGCACCGTGAGAACTTCCTTGGATTCGTCACGCTTGGCGCTATCCTGGCATGGATCTAACCGGTTTTAAAACACGCCCTAGTTAGCCACCTTGAAATTTGAGTTGGAGTCGCTGGTAAACTACCTTCTCAAGGACGACAAGGACTATGAGGGGTTTGATAAGCTAGCCAATTCTAACGAATGAAGCGATAAAGATCCTCAACAAGCGGGCTGCAGGGAAGGACAAGATTGGGGCTATCAAGGATGTCACGCGTTTCATACGCTTCTTTGCAACTCGCCGCCCACAGAAGATTGAGCTTGAACCGATGTATTTCATCCAGAAACAGAACTTCGCTTAAGCGGTTATCTGAACACGTGGTGAACCTACTTGAAGAGGACTTCGATAGCCTTGAGAGGGGCGGTTACTGGCCGAGCGTTTCGTTTGTCATCTCCAACATGCTATCCAGATCTTTTGAGACTAGCTGAAGTTTAACTTTTCTAACAAACGTCTTGGCGTCTGAGCGATCACGCCGTTTAAGTTCGGAAACCACTTCATTGGCGTCTGCCTCGGGAAACTCTTGGGCATGCTGTAAGGACTTGAAGCGCAGCTCAAGCTTGGTCGAGAAGAGACTTGGTTTGTACTCGATGGCATCCACTTCGGAGAGAGGACTCTCCAGCGTCTTGATGCTTGATTTGAGAATGCCAGCGACCTTTGACTGAAACTCGAATCTCAAACTGTCTGTTTCCAGATGAATCATTCACAGCGACCGAGCCCCGCATAGGTGTCGGACATTCTAAGGGCCAGTAGAGATACCTGGGAGAGGTTAGCAGAGCATGACGATGCGAGCAAACCCTAGAAGCGCGAATGAAGGATTGATTTCGTGAATTCGGATGGCTTCAGTGAAGTCTGACCTGTCACGATCATGATCTTGCGCATCCTCGGCGGATTACTCGCCCTTCTTACTTTCTGTTCCTGCTCGACGAGTTCTGGTGGGCCTCTTGTTCAGGCTCGCAATGAGCGGATTCGGATGGAGCCCGCTGGAGATTATTATGTTGGACGGCGCTATTGGGTGAAGGGTTCTCGCACTTGGGGGTGGATTCGCAAGCCGAAGCAGCCCTGGGACAAGGCGCGGCTGGCTATCACCAATGAGCGGTATAAACGGAACCCAGATCGCTTTCCTGAGTATCGACCGGGTGGGGGCCCGACGAACGGCTTCGACCACAACTACGAGTACAAGCTCAAAGGCTACTTCACATCAGACGAGGTCTATGATCCCACGACCAATCTGATTCTTCCCGAGTTTGTCCTCCAAGACTATCAGCTAATGAACGAGTCTCCGGGTTGGCTGTTCTCTCCGAAGGATCGGATGAATAATATGAGGCTGCCCCGGACCCACGCTCTGGTGCTATCCAAGACGCCTTGATTCGTGAATAGGCCTGACCGAATGTAGGTAGGTATAATTATGGTCAATTTTAATGGAACAGACTAGTCTGTTCATGCGTCTACTGTTCATTCCCACCCAGACTTTTCTCATTCATGACGTATTCTTCCAGATTGCCCGTTCATAAGAAGGTAGTGCCCGCGCTCATCGTTGTCGGCTTGCTCTATGCGGCTTTCCGGGCTCTACCTCTCGCGGACTGGCTTCAATCTGCCCTTGATTGGGTCGAGGCACTTGGGCCCTGGGGACCCGTGGCATTCATCATTCTCTATGCCCTGGCGGTTGTCTTCTTCTTTCCCGCTTCCGTGATGACTCTTGCCGCAGGGACCGGGTTCGGAGTTGTCCTTGGATGTGTTTACGTTTCGATTGCTTCCACCCTGGGAGCAACGCTTGCTTTTCTCGTTGGGCGTCACGGGGCCAGAAAGACGATTCAGAAACGGATCGATGGCAATAAGACCTTCACGGCGATTGATAGTGCTGTTGCAGATGAGGGATGGAAGGTCGTCGGACTGACCCGGCTCTCGCCGATTTTTCCGTTCACTCTGCTCAACTATGCATATGGCGTCACGAAAGTGAAGTTCTCGCATTATGTGCTCGCCTCATGGATTGGGATGATGCCAGGGACGATCCTGTATGTCTACGTGGGATCGCTTGGTAAGGCTGCTGCCTCATCCAGTGGCAAGACGCCTTTGGAATGGACCTTCTATGGATTGGGCCTGCTCGCGACGATCATCGTCACCGTTTATGTTACCAAGATTGCCAAGCGAGCGCTTAACAAGAAGATTCACGCCTAGCCAACCCGTTCAAGTATTCGAATTGATGAAAGCCACATTGATTATTCTCGCTACCCTATCCTTTGTTGCTCGTGCGGAAGATGCCAAACCCACAACGTGGGTTGATCAGTATGAAGCCCTTCTTCAGAAACATGTGACCGCTCAGGGGGTGAACTACGCAGCTTGGAACGCGAGTGCCGCTGACAAGAAGCAGCTTGCGACGGTGATTTCGGCGATTGGCAAGGAACATCTCAGTGGCAAGTCAAAGGACGCACAACTTGCGTTCTATCTCAATGCCTACAACGCGCACATCCTTGATCAGATTCTGAAAGAGTATCCCACAGATGGGCCGGGCGGGGGAGGCTTGTTCGGTCGTAATAAGTTCTTCAAGCGCTCCAATTTGCTTGTAGCAGGAAAGAAGACGAGTTTCACCGCTTTGGAGGACGATGTCATTCGACCAACATTCAAGGAGCCGCGGATTCACTTCGCGTTGAACTGTGCCAGTGCTAGTTGTCCTCCACTCCACCCGGAAGCGTTTCGAGGAAGCTCGTTGGATGCCACGCTCACCGCGCTGACCAAAGCCTTTGTTAGCAAGAACCCTAAAGGCGTGAAGCCTATCGGTTGGAAGAAGGTAGCGATCTCGAAGATCTTCGACTGGTATGAGGAAGACTTTAAAGCTGCCGGAGGGGCCCTTGCCTACATCAATCAGTATCGTAACACGAAGCTCTCGAAGGGCACGAAGGTCAGTTTCCAATCCTATTCTTGGAAGTTGAACGCAACTCCAAATAAGTAGTTGTTAGACGTAAGTAAACGCATATGATCTGGGCTGCTTATTGAGATTACGAAAAGAAAGCGTCGGTCGCGTGCTCCAGCTGTTCATCGAGGAATTGGTAGGCGCGGGGATATATCCGAATCCGCACCAACGCTTACTCCATCTTATGTTCGTCACCTTCTCTAAGAGATTCAAGCAGGGGCTTCATGACCTTCTCAATCACACAATTCGGGTCGTAGAACTTCGCTTTTCGCCCAATTTCATCCACTCTGCTTGGATCAGCGGCGATGCAAAAGACCACTTCCCTGTCGTACAATGCCGTACGTTTTTTGATCAAGGCATCGAAGTCATTCGTTAGCCCCCCCACATTTCGGACGTTACCAATACATTTCAGGAGATCGAGCGGCCACGGCAAAGATTTGCCATAAAACCAGGTTTCCGTAATCACCTATCTTCCTGAGCGTGAGAAGGTGGCAAAAATATTTGTTTACGGTGCGCCTGTTCTCATGGTAGGCATACGCAAAAAGTTGCAATCTATGATAAAGAATCTGTTCGCCGCTACTGCATGTGCCGCCGCTATCACCTCTTCTGTTTTTGCCGGGCCAACCGAAGCGCTAATCGAGCCTTGGCCATCTGAGGAACTCGTCAAGTCCGTGCCGGCTGGCTTTGAAGCCATGCGACGCCCGATCACAAACCCGACCAAGTTCGATCTCGCTGTCCCTAGCACCAGCATACATGCAATCTACATGCATCACAGTCTACCGTCAAAAATCAACTCGGCGGCAGGCAAACTCGACTTGGGAGGTGATGTGAATCTCTTTGCTCTCGGATTCGAATACGCTTTCAATGAGCGCTTGTCCTTGGTCGGAACGAAGGACGGGTATGTCGATTTCAACCCAGACAACTCGCTGGAGACAGACTCCGGGTTTGCAGACCTTGCTGCAGGCGTGAAGTATGCGTTCATCCTAGATCCTGTTGAGCAATTTGCGTTCAGTGGGACAGCCGCCATTGAACTTCCCTCTGGCGACAACGAAGTTCTGCAAGGCAATGGCGACGGAGGAATCGACCTTTCCGTTTCGGCCCTTAAGTTGCATGATGGATGGCAGTTTGCCGGAGCACTTGGCGCGTATCTCCCATTTGATAGTGACGAAGACTCTACCACAGGGTTCGCGAGTGCCCACGTTGGTTACAATGTAACTGAAAAGCTGTATCTTCTCGGTGAAGTCAATTGGTTCACGGTGTTGTCCAGTGGCGATGGGTCTGCCTCATTTGGCAATCCATCAGCACCGGCTCCTGACGATCTGGTATCCAGCGTCGTTGAGTTCGAAGGTGGCGATTTGTTCAACCTTGGCGCTGCCAACTCCGATGAAAACCGTGATATCGTGACTGCAGCACTTGGTATGCGCTACAAACTCACTGACCTCATGGACATAGGTGTTGCCTATGAACTCCCACTTACCGACGAGGAAAGTAACCTCATGGACAACCGCATCACGTTGGATATTGTGTTCAACTTTTAGGTTGCGAGCACATCCTTGAGTTTTACATTCGAGTAAGAGAAGCGAGGGAAGCATTGGGTGATAACCTATGCTGGGGTCGGAGGGGGTTTAGTGGCTTCGTCCAAGGCACCTTCGCTTGGCGGACCGACCACGGCGATTTCTTTTTCGATTCTGACTTCGAAGCAGACCTCAGCACGACAATCAGCGTGCCCGAGCCCAGCACGATTCTCTTCTTGAGCATTGCCAGCCTCGCCCTCTTCCGTCGGCGCTGGTAGTCCCATCCTTGAGGGCACGGGGCCCGACATTCTCAGCCCAACTCGAAAGTCGTCACTCCGAAGACTTGCCCCAAGGGAATCGAAACGGGCTCCCCGTGGTACATCCGGGCACAGCCAAAGACCTCCTGCATGCCATGATTCCTAGCCAACGCGACCGCCTGCTCGTTGATCTCCGGAACGTCGAGAAAGAGGGGCTGACTATCCGCGTGAACACTCAAAGCCACGAACAACTGCTCCGCGATGAGCCCATCATCCGCGAAGAGCGGACCGATCTTGAAACCACTCCTACACTCCCGAATCACCCCCACCCCCCGGAGCACTCCATCCTCCCGGTAGCAATGGCCCCGAGCATGGGGCATCGAAATCCAGCGGCGCAGGAACTCAGCCCTGCGTAACCCAAAGCGCCAGGTATCGTAATCGGCTACCTCCTCCAAATCGACCTCCTGCAGCGAAACGACCCGTGGATCCACAGGACGCCGCACCCCGACCCCTTCCATTCGCAGATTTCGATGGCTGAACTCAAAGCCCCCCTTTGCATAGAAGGGCTGCATCTCGAAGACTCCATCCATCCCGATCACTCCGCCGGGTCCTAGGCGCTCCAACAGAAGGTCCCGGCGCCAGTTCCAGAACTCCCGTCCGATCCCCTGACCACGCAGGTCGGGGCGCACGATGAAGAAGCCCATGAAGCCATAAGAGCCGTAGCTGACGACCGATCCAGTCGCGACCATCTCGCCGTCCCGCTCTGCACAAACGAAGCCCTCCGGATCAGTTACCCAGAACACCTCCGCATCGTCCAGACCCGGATTCCAGCCCTCCCCCGCCGCCCACTCGACCGCGACCTGAAACTCTTCCCTGCTGGCCCTTCGAAAGATCATATTACCGTGTATTGATCACCGAACATCCCTACGACAGAACGGCAGCAATGTCCGCCCAGAACTCACGCCGATGCGAATTCTGCGGCCCCTTTTTCGGATTCTCACTCCCAACCGACATATGAAACCAATACCACTCCTCCTCACCCTTGGCCTCCTCCCCGTCAGCTCCGCGGACGAACCCGCGACCGAGCCAACGATCACGAAGACCCTCAACGAACCCAATAAACGTCTCACCGATGCCTACGAGCGCGAAGACGTTCCGCTCCTGCGCAAGCTCCTCTCCGAACGCCACGTTCATAATAACGTCTTTGGTCACCGCATGACAAAGTAGGGGTTCCTCGCCGATATCGAATCGGGCACGCTCGTATTTGAATCCTATGAGACGCCCGAGATCCAGTGGTTCATCTCGGAGAAGACCGCCGTGGCAACCGGCGTCATCCACGACCGCGCCATTCGCGCCGGCAAGCCCGTGCCCGCCACCCGCTTCCGCTTCACTCGTGTCTACACCCTTGAGGATGGTCAGTGGCAGGTTCTTCTCTTTCACAACACCTTGCTTCCCGCTTCCCCCTGAAATCCTACCGGGCCCACCCTCGCGTTGAAGGATGTAAATCCCTATCCAAAACTGCTCATCGTTTGCGCGCACCTTTTATGAGCGGGCGTTATACTCAGTGACAGGCTGCCGACGAGTGAGGAGGAGAGCAAACGATCCAATCCCCATGAGTAAAATGACCCCAGGTTCGGGAACAGTCGACACCTCAATCAAGGGACGGTTCACCGAACTGCTAGGAAATTGCTTTTCGTCCATGGGGTTAGATTCGCCGCATTGCTAGGGATTGGAGGGGGTTCAGTCTCTAGCTGGTGCTTCATCCAAATCCACTTTCCGAATTTTCTGTAGGTCCTTCTCGACCTGCATAAACAGGAGGCGGATTCTATGGATAGGTGATTCGGATTTCATTTTGTGGATAATCTGAACAAGGTCGAAGGGGACGCGGCAGCGATGGTGATCTGACAATAATCGTCAACCTCTGGCGTGACCTCTTTGAAGGTGTCCCAGGTCTTTCCCCCGTCAGGGCTCTTCTGCAAGACGTAGGTAGTCGCCTCCAATGCTTGGAAGCTAATGGGCACGGTCCGAGCGATAGACAACTCAGGGAGCACAGGCTCAGGTTGTGGCTCAGGTTCGAACTCCTGAAACGTTAGAGGGTGACCATTCCCAAACGGATCTTAAGGCCAATACCAGACACCGTCGGGCGTTGTGTTGGTGACGTTCTCATCTCCTTTGAGAAAGACGACGTAGCGTCCCTCTACAGAGTCCAGGAAGCGCACCTCGCCTTTCAACAGGAGACTGTTAGAGGTAGGGACGACAAGCCAACCAAGGTCGTTGTGAGGCACCACGCGCACCTCAAGAGGCAGTCCCTGTCCAAGGCCATGTTAGTCCGATGACTTTGAGCTGCTACTACTCGAACTTGAGGAAGAGCTGCTAGTTGAACTGGAACTTGACGATGATTTCGAGTCCGAAGAGCTCTTGCTCGAACCACTGCTGTCAGACGTTGATGAGGAGCTACTACTGTCACTCTTGTCGCTGCCACTCTTGCCCGCTTTCTCCGCGCCTTTTTTGTAAGAGTCGCTTCGGTAGTCTGTCTCGTAGAAGCCAGAGCCCTTAAAGATAATGCCGGCTCCTGTGCCGAGCAGGCGTTTTACCTTGCCCTCACAGCTATCCAGAATGCAGGTCTCGAGGCGAGCGTCGTTCATCGACTGGAAATAGTCGAAGATCTCTCCGCAAGATTCGCAGCGATATTCGTAGGTTGGCATGGAGTTTCTTTGGGTAAACGCTTTGTTAGAAGCCCATGCCTGGAAGACCGCCGGGCATGCCGCCGGTGACTTTCTCCATCTCAGACGCCATGAGCGCTTTGGCTTTCTCCTGAGCTTGTTTGACCCCACTGAGAACGAGATCTTCTAGCATCTCCACGTCATCGCCATCCACGACGGCTGGATCAATCTTTACGCCGAGAATGTCGCCGCTGCCATTTGCGGTGACGGTGACCTTCCCACCACCTGCTGTGGCTTCCACGGTCTTGTCGGCGAGTTCAGCTTGGGCAGACTGCATCTTTGTCTGCATTTGCTGCACCTGTTTCATCATTTTATTAATGTTCATAGCGTTTGGTGTCGTGGTAAGCGTTAGTCTTGCTTCTCCAGAGTGCCTTCGAAGAGTTCGAGGGCCTTCTGGATGAGCGGGTCATCTTCGAATTTCTCCTGATCGATGGGCTCGGTAGGAGGTGCCGTCAAGGAGGGAGCTGGGCTGCTTTGTGCCCCTTGTGTTTCAAATGGAGGAGATTCCTGTGCCGAGGGTTGGGGTTCAGCCGCGTTTGGCACGCTCCGAGCAATGCCTGTCACGGCATCAGAAGGAGCCGCGATCTTGGGAGGTTCGGCCTTTGGACCCATAGGCACACTGTCATCTGCGATGCATTCCAGGCGAAGCCTCTTCCCCGAAATCTCCTGGAGGGCTCTCTCAATATCGCTCTTGGTCTGATCGGCACGCTGCCGCCCAAAGTCAGTCGAGTTGAAGCGGACGGTAAACTGATCGCCATCGATCTGGCTGAAGATCGCTTGCGCGAATAGAAGGGGAAACTTCTGCTGCATCTGACGCCAAATTTGTTTGGGGTCGTCCGTCGGGCCACGAGGCGTCTCGGCTGTAGCTTCTGGTTCGGGACGAGTTGATGTTGCTGCTGGCTGAGATGGCACCGACGATGGTGTTGGCTGTGGGGCGACACTCGACGCAGGCTTGGTTGCCGCTGTGGCTGTGGCTGCGGCGGGGAAAGCGGCTGGCAATGGACTGTCGGTGATGGCACCACTGAGGACTTTGATCACATCGCTAAGATTGCTTTCCTGAACTCGCTGCACGGCTTTAATCACGCCGATCTCGAAATGCATCTTCTTGTTAGGCGCCCACTTCATGCGCACGTCTGTCTCCGCGAAGTGGTCGATGAGCTCTAAGAGGCGATCGGTTTCAATGAGCTCTCCTTGCTGGCGGATCGTGTCGGCTACTTGATCGGCCATGCCTTCGAGGGCGTTAGTAGGATCAACTTTGAAGACCAAGAGATTCCGCAGATAGGTGATGAGATCCGCGAGGAGCTTGGTCAGATCCTTACCAGCTTCGGTCTGTTCATGCACTACTTCGAGTGCCTCGACCGTGCGGTGTTCTAGAATGCCGGTGGTAAGCTTGGCAACGGTCTCATGTGAGGTGAAGCCAAAGATATCCAGGACGTGGTTTTCGCTGATCTCGGCACCACAGAAAGCGACCAGCTGATCTAACATCGATTGGGCATCCCGCATGCCACCATCGGCGCCTTTGGCCACACTATGGGCAGCCATGTCATCGAGCTGGACATTCTCTTCTTTCGCAATGTGTAAGAGATGCTCGGCAATGATATGCTCGGGGATCGGCCGCAAATCGAAGCGTTGGCAGCGACTGAGAATTGTGGGTAGGATTTTGTTAGGTTCCGTTGTTGCGAAGATAAACTTCACGTGTGGCGGTGGTTCTTCCAGCGTCTTGAGCAAGGCGTTGAAGGCCGCGGTTGTTAGCATGTGGACCTCGTCAATATAGTAGATCTTGTAGCGTCCACGAGAGGGGGCGAACTTTGCATTGTCTCGCAATTCGCGGACTTGTTCGACACCGTTGTTACTCGCGCCGTCGATTTCTAGGACATCCAGGCTGTTTCCTTCAGCGATCTCTTTACAGATGTCCTCGTGAGGATCGAAGTCGGCACTCGGGCCATTGTCGCAGTTGAGTGCTTTAGCGAGAATGCGAGCAGTCGTCGTCTTGCCGGTGCCTCGAGGGCCCACGAAGAGGTAGGCCTGGGCAATGCGCTCTTTGGAGATCGCATTGCGAAGGGTCTGTACAACATGATCTTGACCAAGAATCTGGTCGAAGGTCAGGGGTCGATATTTCCTCGCGAATACCTGGTAAGCCACGGCGTGACTGTAGGAACAGGACGCTGATTTGAAATCCCTTTTTAAGATATTTTAGGAGTCGGATGAACCTGATTTCACGCAGCGAAAGCCGGTATGGTTCGTCGAGGTGATCATATCGGAGATCTGACGGGCACTAGGCCGGTAACCTTTGCAGTAGCAGTCGTTGCAGAGGAAGGAGCCGCCTCGGATCACTTTGTGCGGTGTGGTGGCAAGCTGAGGGCGGGTATCGGAGTTTTGGCGAAGGCGGCTCGTTGGATCGAGCACCTGGTCCTCGGTAGGACCGTCGGGTGCAAATTTCGGACTCTTCATGTAGTAGTCTGGATCGTACCAATCGGCGACGAACTCCCAGACGTTACCTGAGATATCGTAGAGACCGTAGCCGTTAGGCTTGAACGACTTTATCGGCGCGGTCTGCGCGAAGCCATCTTCATTGGTATTCTCATGGGGGAAATCGCCTTGCCAGAGATTGGCCTGGAGCTCGCCTTCAGGGGCAAAGTCGTCTCCCCAAGCGTAGGTCGTGTCCTTGAGGCCACCGCGAGCCGCATATTCCCACTCGGCTTCGGTTGGAAGCCGCTTGCCTGCCCATTTGGCGTATGCTGCGGCATCGTCCCAGGAAATGCAGACCACTGGGTGATCATCCAGACCCTCGATCGAGCTATCGGGGCCTTGGGGGTGACGCCAATCCGCGCCCGGCACGAACTTCCACCAACGCATATGATCGGTGAGAGGTACAGGGCCGTCGGTTTTCTGAAAAATCAGGGATCCTGCCAAGAGGGCCTCGGGAGGAGCATTCGGATACTCTTCGGCACTAAAGGCTTTCTCTCCCTGCGTGATGTGGCCAGTGGCTTCGACGAACGCTCTGAACTCAGCGTTCGTGACCTCAGCATCGTCCATCCAAAAGCCTTTCATGCGGACCGCATGCACGGGTTGCTCATTCGGGAGTCCTTCTCTGGAACCCATCTCAAACTCCCCATCGGGAATCCAGACCATGTCTGTCGGCTTGTCGCCTTGCTTGGCGACGGCTCCATCCTCGACCGAAGCCTGGCGCTGGCAGGCAGCTAGGAGCAAGCAGGCGACGAGCATGAGGAGACAGTGCATGAGTGAACCTTGAGCGGCAGTGTGCTGGCGTGCAAGTCTGGGCTTCTCTGGGTTGACCAGCAATCGCAGCGCAGCGAAAGGAAACCCATCATGACGCGCTTTCGCCCCTGCATCGACCTTCATCAAGGCCAGGTGAAACAGATCGTCGGGGGGACTCTTAATGACGACACAGGGTTAGCGGAGACGAACTTTGTCAGCGAGCAGCCACCAGCATTCTTTGCCAAGACTTATGCTGAGGACGGATTGACTGGTGGTCATGTGATCAAGTTAGGTCCAGGAAACGAAGAGGCTGCGCTAGAGGCTCTCCACGCCTATCCAAACGGGCTTCAGTTGGGAGGTGGTGTCTGTGTGGACAATGCGGCGGGCTTTCTCGAAGCAGGAGCGAGTCATGTCATTGTGACTTCAATGCTCTTTGACACGAATGGTAGGTTTCAGGAAGACTTGTTAGATAAACTGATTACAGAGGTAGGAAAGGATCACGTCGTCTTGGATCTCAGTTGCCGCCGGACTGAGGATGGTTGGCAAGTGGCCATGAACCGGTGGCAAACGCTCACAGATCTCGCAGTAACCGCGAAGACACTCGAGCAGTTGTCAAGTTATGCGGCTGAGTTCTTGGTTCACGCTGCCGATGTTGAAGGCAAATGTGAGGGTGTGGATGAAGACTTGGTGCAGAAGTTGGGAGAATGGGCGACCTTACCCATGACCTACGCAGGTGGTGCACGATCCATGGCCGATCTGGCCTTGGTCGATCAACTCAGTGGTGGGAACGTCGACCTAACGATCGGCAGCGCACTCGACCTCTTTGGAGGGACTGGGGCGGCATATGCGGATTGTGTCACTTGGAACAAAAAGACCTTCCCAGTAACAGGGGGCTGATGTCCTAGTGTTCCTTCTCGGTAGAGATGCGGAGGCGTGAAGAGGCTGATTACCGGGCGATACGAATCCGCAGAAAGCCTGGGCTGTCTTCCTCTGAAGTCAGCTCCCAAGTGCTGCGTGCGGTATCGCCCTCGACCGAGGTTTCTGGTGGTCCAAGATCGAGCGTTGTCCATGTGATCAGATCAGTCGACTGTTCGACGCCTAGATCGTTAGCCACGCTGGCGATATGCTGTTGGTGCAGTCGATAGGAAGTCGAGGAGACTACTTCGATTTGCGGATGATAGCCGGAATCTGAATCATTCGGGTCGGAACCTAGCAAAGATTCAACGAGGTCGTTCAAGCCGTCATTGTCAGAATCCTTGCTCGCCGATGGCGTCGTGGCACTGCTGCCGTCGATGGTGTGCGTTCCTGGAGAGCCGCCTTCTGCCGCTGAGAGTTTCCAAGCACTAGCGTCTTGAGCATCTGCTATGTTGGCCCAGACAAGGCTGTGACCTTGGCCGTCGGCTTCTGCAGGCCAGGATTCCCCGTCGTTGTAGTTTACATCGACAATGTCTTCGCCGGCTGAGTTCTCAAGTGTCACGCGTTCGCCATCGTTGCTCAACTTACCTGTGTACTGGCCTAGAATCAGGGCTTCATCAATGTCGCCATGACGATGTGCAAAGCCCTCACGATTCTTCACGAGGAGGACAGACTCCAAGGGCGCGAGAAGGCGTTCGTGTGGTGAGAGCGTATTGAAATCAAATTGAATACCACGGGAGAACTTTGCTCCGCTCAAGTCAATGGTTGATGCGCTGGTATTGGTGAGTTCGAGGTATTCGAAGACGCTGCTTGTCTTGAATCCGCTGAATTCTTCTAGCGGGGCGGGATCCGTTGGGTGATACATGATCTCTGACACGATTACATTCTCGAATGAGGCCACTTCATGATCTAGAAGGTATGTACGAGAAGCTCGGGGTGACCATGTATTGCCGTCGCGTAATCGAGTCTGGATAGTCATGGTGCTATCGACGAGAATAGGACCTTCGTAGGCCTTGGCGACTGGATTGAGTTCCCCGCCTCTTATTCTCGGGTCAGAACCGTCGGTGGTGTAGTAGATGGTTTCCTGTGGATACTTGTCACGGTCGAAGAGGCCACCTTTATGCGGAATGATTTCAATTTCAGTAGCACTAGCAAGAGCTCCTGGAGGAGTGCTAAGGTTGGGTGCACGGTAAATCTTGTTATCGAAAACGATACTTTGGTCATCCATCCAATCCAGACGATCCAGGAACCATTCCTTGAGATAATCGATCTCGTCTTGCCAAGCGTCCACGCGTGTAGAGGCGGATGGGTTCGGCCATTGTCGGGTGCCTAGGAATGGGTATTTGCGGAAATGCCGAGCTACAGGATTTTGAACACTGTCGGGCTCGCGATTGCCGACGGGTTCGGTGTAACCGTCTAACAGTGTTTCTACGTGGCCGTCAATAGTCGCGAGCACGGCTTCGTCTGATAGGAAACTGTGGCGCATATGCCAGTAACGATCCCAGTGGGCCAGGTGATACTCAGGATCCTTGTGCAGATCTGGATACCAGATCTGTCCATGGCCGTTCCGGTTGTCGTAGAGCCATCCATCCGTGCGATCACCGGTGGCGTAGTCGGCGTTGCCGAGCGAGATATTAAAATCCCAGAGTGGGCCGGCACGTAGCTTGCCGTTCCGGTCTTTGTGCCAATAGGTGCTGAAGACGTAGCCGTCGACCTGTCTCGTGAGTTCGACGAACAACTGGGCATCGATGAACGTGCCGACGTCGATGTACTTTCGATAGCCTTTCGTTGGGTGGTCGAAACTGTCACTCACCAGTGCCTGCTCGAAACTGTTCAGATAGCCTTTGATGTAGTCGAGCTGTTGTGGGTTGAATCGATCCGGATCGAAACTCTGCAGTCTGGTGATATTCCTTACCGTGGTGCTCCAGTTGTTCTTGCCGCTGTCATCCTTGTCTTTTCGGATAATGTAGCCGCCGGTAATCTTGTTTGGGTCCGTGGTGTCGAAATTCAGATTCTCGATAGGGACGCGGTTGCGGCCCCGTTTGATCTTCTCCATGAGCAGGTAGATGCCCTGATAGGCATCATACCCCAGAGCATCGCCGTTTCCGCTTTGAATAAACAGTTCACAGAACTCTGCTCGCATGGAAGTGCCGTCTGCACCGCGAAGTTTGCGCATCCAGTCGAAGATGAGCTTATTCCGCATGAGTGATTTCTCGCTCCACGGGCCATAGAGAGCCCAGTCAGAATCGGCGGGCATTCCTAGTAAACTCACATCGTTGTCATCGCCATCCTCGTCTTGGATTTCTAATGCGTAGCTCTTCTGCCCGAAGCCAGCGGAACTTTCGCCACGCAGATGCACGCCGCATGGACCAGCGTATTCCTGTTCCGTGGTGCCGAGAGTGGTGCGCTTGGTTTCACCATCGGGTGAGGTCACGCTGACAAAACAAGATTTGAAGTCGCGGCCGTTGTTGAGATTCTGACCCTGAGAATCAATGACGATGACGGGTAAATTTGATTCGAAGGCTTGGCCGGTTTCTGCAAACGAAGTCATGGAGTCGTCCATGACAACGAATCCCCGCGTCTTCAGTCGGCTAGATAGGTGCCCAGGAAGAGTTGCTTGGGCCGTGATGATCTGAGTTTTACTGATTGTGATAGGCCCGGTATAACTTGGAGTAAAGAGTGAGGGTGTTTGGCCATCGAGGGAATAGCGAATCTTGGCTTCTGGATGATTGGGAACCTCCATGACCAGCTCCACACTCCCATTGATGAGTCCTCCTTGGTGCGAGAATTGCACACCCGGAGTGAGTCCCATGGCGGAGGGCGAGGTGTTGTTCACCTCGTTTGGAGTGGCTGGAAAGAAATAGCCTTCTTTGCCGCTTCTGACACCGAAGGAGACATTCTTCCCCAGGGCAGGGTAGGTGAGGGCATGAGCGACCGTTTGATCAGGCTCTAGCAAAGCCAGATAGCCACCGGAGTTTTCTAAGACAAAGTCTGCGTGAGGCCGGAAGGCCGCCGCAGCGCCCTGTCGATTCTTACCAGAGGCAAAGATCAACTGGACGGTATTGGGCTCCAGAACCAGATCACGAATTGTCCACGCTGTAGCTGCTGCCTGGCTTGTGGTGACTAGCCAGCCTTCGAGGTCTACCGCGCTGTCGCTTGTATTGTAGAGCTCGAACCAGTCTGGCTCGTCGGTGTCTTCGTCCTCGTACTTGGTATTCTCAGTAGCGATCTCCGATAGGAGGACTTGCCCATGCATAATGGCAGGTCCGAGGATGAGAAGACTTAGGAACGGAAAAAGGCGTTTCATAGCAACGCCAATCTATTCAAGGCCGATCGAGGTTGTCGATCAGTGAAATCATCTTGGCGCTCTACGATCGGCGGCGTCTCGCCAGGCTTGTTAGCCCAAGCAAGACGAGGAGTGCTGAACTCGGCTCGGGAATGACATTCGAGATGCCTGCCGTGTCATCGGTGCCAAGACCAAAGCCGCCGATGGCCCAATCACCATTTCCATCGGTTAACCGGAATGCATGGCCTGGAACAAAGTTTCCATCTGGTCCCACGGCAGCCCCTCCTAAAGCATCCCAGTAGACGTGGTTGTCGCCATCAGCCAGGGGAATTCCATTTACAGTTTCCTGTAGGCTGAGGGCGTCAATTACACCGCTCCAAGGGGTCACATCGAGGACACCATCGTTGTCGGTATCGAGATGGTCGCCATCCATACCGGTGAATCCTTCGACCAAAGCATACGTAACGTTGTCACTGTTTTCGAAATTGAGGTCTGTCGTGAAATCGGCCATCCCGATGCTAAAGCTTGCTTCGGCCACCAGGAAATAAGGGTCACTGGCGAAGGCATTGGTGATGCCCGCGAAGCTCGTCACATTCTCGATGATTCCGCTGTTCTCTCCAGTATCGCCGAGGACGATCAGGGTGAGACCGTCGACGGAATCTGTGCCTGGTGAATCCGAGAAGAGCTCGACGTATTCATCGTTGTCGGCACCAGGCATATCAAGTCGCAGCTCATTGAGGAAGATGGAGGCAGAGGCGATGGAGGCAGAGGCGAGGAGGCAAGAAGCGAGAAGCAGTTTCATAGTTTTTGGAGAAGTAGCTCTTACTATCGAGGGTGCCAGATTCTGCTCTGGTGTAAAGCGACAAACACGACACGATGTACGCCAAGGTAAGACCTTTTAGACTTGCCAAGGGCGTTACTGCTGTGAACGTTCAATTATTAGCTTTTCACAGACATGCTTTCGATTCGTCAACTGATCCTCATTCCTCTTCCTCTCTTCGTCACTTTACTCTCGTCGGCCCGCGCGCAGATAGAGGTGCGTTTAGAGGCAGAGAGTCGTACGTATGTCGCGAATTCCGCTGTGAATGTGAAAGTTCGTGTGATTAATCGCGCGGCCAAAGCGGTGACGTTGCGCGGGCCGAGCCCAGCGACTAGTTGGCTGAATTTCCGCATCACTAATAGCAAAGGCGACCTCGTCACGTCCCGTCCGGGAGCGCCGTCGGCGAAACCGCTCAACATTGGTGCTTCGAAGTCGGTGACGGTCAGGGTGAATCTTAACCAAGCCTATCCAGTGGATCGTTTCGGTAACTACCAAGTCACCGCAAATGTCTATGATCCGAGCGCTGATCGCTACCTGAGTTCCGCGCCGCAGATGGTGACCATCGATGAAGCAAAGGCGATTTGGCAGCGGACCGCTGGTCTCTCCGATGGAAGCAAGTATGAATACTCGCTGCTGGCACACCGTGGCCAAGATAAAACAGGTCTCTACTACAGGATGAAGGATGCCAATACGGGATACATCAAGAAGACCTACAGGCTCGGTGAAATGGTACGCTACCGCCCACCGCAGGCCGCGATTGACGCTCAACGTGAGCTTCACGTTCTCTACCTCGGAGCACCACGTCAATACATCTACGACCGAATTGGTTCCGATGGCAAATTCATCAAACGCAAGCTGATTTCCGAAGAGAAAGGGAGTCGTCCTGATCTCCTCCAAGGCCGTGATGGTCATGTGCGCGTGGAAGGCGGTGTCGATCCTAAAGAGAAGGGCCGCGAAAAGCGCCGCCAACTCGAAGACCTCGCCCGCATTCGCCGGAGTTCTGCTCGTCCACCTGGCTTTTAGTCTAAGGAGCGATGGATTTGACGAAGAAGGCTGCGCTATTAAGTTCCCGCCAGGAGGCGTAGGCTGCTTGAGAAATGAGAGAGAACGCTTGTCGTGGCTATTTTTCGATCTAGCGAAGTTAGAGAGAGCTGGGGAAGACGTTCGCTATTCGCAGGTCCAGTCGCTCAAAGCGCGGCGCTATCACTCAGACGCAGCAGCTGCCTCAGACGAGAGTGAGGATATTATGAAGACCCCGACAGCCGTGGAGAAATGTTCCGCCATGGTGATCGGTGACATTATTTCAAAATGCGACGTCGAGCGCTAGGGAATGTTTGGTTCCATGTTTACGTAGCGAAATGTCATGGCAATCGGGCGTTTCAATGCCTGATCCCCTGGGTAAAACAGGGACGTTTAGCGACCGTCTAGGTCGAATGGGGGCCAGAGAAAGCACAGTGGTATCTCCATCTTGATGAGCCGTCGCTACGCGAGGGATGTGGTCAGTGCTCGCGTAAACTTTTGTGATGAGGGGCAATCGCTACCAACCGACAACGTAAGGCGGTTTAGGTGTCGTAGTTCGTCTATTCCGTGTCTTGACGTGAGCTGTCCGCATCGGGCAGGAGCTGGCCTACGATTTCCTCGATGCCCTCTTTGGCCAGGTCGCTCTTCATGTACATTTGCCGAGCCTTGAGATACCATCCGAGAGAGGAACCTAGTTGCCCGTTCTTTTTGTGCCTCGAAGCTTCTTCTACCATCGACACAAAGCGTGCGGCTTTGACCGTGAGCTGGGAGTAGAGTTGGGCGTAGTCCGGGTCCTTGTTGTAAGAATCGGCCTCGGCATGGAGCGTCTCCCAAGCGGCTGCTGGACTGCCTGCATCGACAAGAGCCTTTGCTTTTTCAATACGCATCTCGAGGTCTTTGAGCCGGTCCCGCACGGACATCAGATCTTCCATTCGCTTGGGATCACTGGAAAGACCGACGGCAGCAGCGAAGCGGGCTTCGTCTTTCTGAATCGCCCGGTAGTTGCCCTCCGCAATCAGACGATCAAGGTCGTCGAGCGCTTGGCTTTGCATGTCGCTGCCTTTGAGAATAAGGTCTGACACTTTCTTGAGCTCTGGGTTCGTTGGGTAGAGCGCGTGAGCCTGTTCTAGGTGTTTCTGCATCTCATCGTCTTTCCCGCTACGAGCAGCAAGGAGGGCCCTCTTGAGAAGCATATCCGCTGTCATGGTTGTGGCATTGATGAGCCCTTCTGGCTTCGCGTAATCAAAGTCCTTGGCCAGGACCTTCATCTTATCGACGAGTTCCTTGGCTAAGTGATAGTTTTTTACGTCGATGGCGCTTAATAATTGGTTCGAGTGCCGAACGAACTCTAGCACCTTCGCCTTCTTCTCCATGCTGAGAGTTCGAATGCCGGGAAGGTATTCACCAACGGCGAAGGCCTCAGACAGCCGCTTGGTCGCTCCTTCGAGTTCGCCTTTGGCTACGAGGTGCTCGAAAGCTTGTATTCCTTCATCGACATCGCGTATGGCCTCATTGGCTAGGGCATCAAACGTTGTCACCGTGGGGTTCATCCCTGAGGAGGCCTGGAAACTCTTGTAAATGGCAGACTCCTCATCGAATTTCATCGACGTATCACCATCTTTGAAGAGCTGGCGGTAAATGCGGGTGGCAATGACGACATGCTCAAACCGGCGCTGCATAAAATACTGCATGATGAGCCCTTGATACTCCAGCCTCTGCTGAATATCGCTCGCGGCCATGCCAATCTTGTTCTTGGCGGCCAAGGATTCCATTTCAGCCGCTTTTTTCAGGTAATACGCGGTGTAGGATGCCTGACTGAATTTGCTTTGAGCGCGGTCTTCCGGCGTTTCACCGCCGGTTTCATCTCCTTCGACACTGTTGCTCACAGAGTTGGTTTGCCCGTTAGAATTACGGTTGTCTTTCTGCGTGCGTCCAACGAGCTTTGAACGTTCGTCTAGCGGATTGGCTTCCGACGAGATCTTAGCATTCCATAACTGATTCTTTGCCTCCTTTTCTAACACTTTATTTGCGTTCTTCAGTGCATTGACATTGCGCCTCGCTAACCAAATCCCATAAATCGTATTGGAAAGAGATTCACAGAGACGGGCATCATGGTAGTAAGCCGCTGCAATTGGCAGAAGGCCTACCGCTTTAGAGAGGTTGCCTTTCCTCGCTTGGTGAGGCGATAGGGCGTCGAGAATTTCACGGAGCGTTTTACGGTAGGCGTCGTCTTCTTTCGAGCTTGCTGCAGGAGAGCTGAGATACTTCTCGAAACGAGCTCCGAACATCCTGTTGTTCACCACATTCCAAGTATTCCCATTCCAAGACAGTACCTCAGAACCAGGATCGAGGAAGGGCAGTTCCATGCCCATGAAAGAGGGGCCTGTTGACTTTACTGGCGCGCCTGCTGCCGGTGCAGAAGATGCGGCATCTGCGGCTGGACCAGATGCGGCTGCCGCATCGGCTGGCGGTGTTTGCGTGACAGAGAGATCAGGTAATTTCGCGGCGTCTAGACCTCCCAGCGGGCCAGGGGACGGGGCTGAAGGATTCTGTCCAAAGCTAGCGGAGAGAGTGAGACCGAGCGCGAGGACTGGAAGTGGAAAGCGAGACATGGTGTGAGAAATCTTTAGCGTTTAAACTGACATCTATCCTCACTGGCTGCAAGTGTTCAGGATACCGAGATCACTCCGAGAGCAGTCGCTCTGCGGTCGAGGCGTATTGACCAAAGATCGTCGCTCGCGCCTTCATATCGAATTGGGTGACCAGCGTCCTTTTGAGCCTAATCGCATACTCTTGATAGGCTTCGGGATCTGGTTTTTCCAAGAAGCGACCGGGCGCCGATAGAGCGATGTGTGCAGCAAGAGTGTCTGGGTCAGAGGCGGGGCTGAAATGATAGATGATGGTTGCTAAAGCCGTGGTTGTGAATGCGGTGGCCTGCAGTCCAGCCGTGAGGATGCTTCCAGTGGCGCCGCGGCGAGGAGACAATGGGGGCTGTGGACGCGGGGACGTGTTGAGCTTCCAGATGACGAGGGTCTGAACGGCACCGATGGGAATCCATCTCCCGCGCTCCCATTGCTCATAGCGCTTGGCTGAAATGCCGGCGAGGCACTGACTCGCTTCGTCGATAGTGAAAAACCCCGCTTCTCACGAACTTGGCCAAGGAGGACAGAGAATTGCCAGCTGGAAGGCTGTCGATGCGGAGCGTCCGATGCGGCTGTGAAAACATTGGAGGGGCTCACACCGGGATAAGAGGGGCTCACACCGGGATAAGAGGGGCTCACACCGGGATAATCGTTGCTCTGGCTCTGAGGCTGTTTGGAGGAGTCGCGGGCGGTCACGGGTAGATTGGGAAGCTGGTGGGGAGGAACGTTGAGTTCGAAAGAAAGGGGATTTGCTGAGTGCAATACAGTTCTTGAGAGCGCTCAAATTTATTAGAATCGCAATTAAATTATAAAAGAATCAATATTTTTAATAAATATAGCCACAAGACTGCCTCAGATCTTGGGCATCTGACCGATCACCGCCCTCAGTCCAGCGTGAGCCTTCCCCAATCCTCGGGGCGGCCCTGCACCCCGGATCGAGGCGCCCATGCGAGGCGGCATTCGTTGACGTTCTCGCCGATGGCCGCATCTGCCTTGTCGCCATCGTAGAGGATGACGTTGAACCCGATAATCTGACCCTTGGCAGGAGTGGTCACTCCGATGACTTTCCAGGGAATAGCGGTTTGCAACCGATAGCCAGTGTCCGTTCTGACCGCCTTGGTTCTCATACCGACGGCAGTTTCTTTGATCGGGCCTTGATTCGCATCAGCGTCCCGAGCTGCACGGGTATTTCCTTCAAGATCGAAGGGAAAGATCCCTACTTTGAAACAGGTTAGTGTGTGCTCTGACGTCGCTGTTGGATCGACACAGATCTCGATCGCATCCGTACGCCAATGGCCGCGGATATCGTTTGGGGAGATGTTAGATACGATGACGTCGTCGTGCACCAGGGCGTCAATATAGAGAAACTCTGCGTCGTATCCGGTTCGGATCTCGCAACTGAGATCAGTGGGGGAGTCCGCTTTGCCCTGAACCCGTTGATCGGGGGTGATGCTGATCGGAGCCAGGGCGTTCCATTTTTCAGACGAGCCATCAAGTTTCGGTTTGGACGCAAGCGGAGCCAAGTTGGCATGAGGTACGGGGTGCAACGCGGCCTCGGACCTAGCATCCTCCAACTGAATTGATGTATTGATAGTGGCTTTGATCATAGAATTCTCACGCGCGCCTACTGGTGGAGTGATTGATAGAATGATCTCGTGCTGCTCTTTCGGAGCTAAGGTCGCCGTGGCTTTGTTGGGCCTCAGCTTCCAGCCGGCTGCTGCTTTGAAAATTACCTCAATCTCTTCGGCCTCGGAGTCATGGTTGGTGATGAGTAGCGAAATGGTATTTGTTTGACCAGCGACGATGGGAAGATCTGAGGAAAGATCTGTCATGAGATGGGAGATCTTCTGCTCTTGAGCCCAAGCATGAAATCGAGTGAGTGCGGGGCGCGGTTTGAAGTTTGCTTGGATGCGCTCCGGTGCCACCGGTAGACGTTCGATGGTCGCGGGCTGTTCACTTTCTGCTAGAGGTAGGCCAGCAAGTAGATCGGTTTCGTTCTTGGCCGCGGGAACAGCAGTCTTGATCAGACCGTAGCTTTCCGGAGGTCTGCCTACCGCCGTTCGTTGAAAGCGTCCAAAGCCTTGGGATCGGTGATTGCGCAGGGCCTCACCCGCAATGGTATGTGCCTCTGCTCCGGGGTCGACCTTGGCCACAGCTCCAGCGCTATCGCCTCGGAAGTAGAGTTTGCGTGTTTGCCAAGTGGAGAGACCTTCTCGAGTGAGTTGAGTGGGGAATTTGCTAGGATCTGCGGCTGCGGAGTAGGCTTCTACGGCAAGGATGCCAGCCGCTTGGTGGTGCCCATGCTGACCAGGGCGGGGGAACGGATTCATTGTGAGGATGATCTCCGGTCTTAGGTTGCGAATGATCCTGACAAGATGCGCGAGTGATGCCTTTCGATCCCATTTCTCGAGAGTCATCGCGGCGCTTTCGGTGTAGGCCCAGTCTAACTGGTCCAGAAAGAAATGGTGCCTGACGCCGAGGGTGTCCAGACACTGCTGAAGCTCAATTTCACGGAGGACACCGAGGGAGCGCCCCCAGTGTGTGCCAACCATGTTGCCACCGCCTTCGCCGCGTGTGCAGTAGACATGGGAGATAATCGTATTCCGCTCATGGGCGTAATAGGCGATTGTTGAGGCCATGCCGGTTTCGTCATCGGGATGCGCCAGGACGCAGAGGATGTCCGTCTTGAGTAACTCGGCTCCTTGTTTCTGGGCGATTACAGGGGTGATCGCTAGTGTTATCGCGAGGACAATGAATCTTAGAGTGGTCATTTGCTTTGGAAGTCTGCGGGTGTGCCTTTGGGAAAGAGAGCATCAATGGTATCTTGAATTTTCTCGACTCGATTCTCAGGATGTGGATGTGTGCTCAAGGTCTCGGGTGGACCTTTGTCCATACTTGCGCTAGCGCTAGCGCTAGCAAGGACATTTATGACGTCTATCATTGCCGTGGGATCATAGCCTGCGTTGGCCATGAAAAGCGCTCCGAGTCAATGAGACTCAAATTCGTCTTCGCGGACGTACGCTGTGCGGCCTTGCTGGGGTCGAGGAATGGCGGCATCTGAATGGAAATTCCGGTCTCTCACAAATAGGAAGGCAGAATTCTTTTGTTTCGTTTTGGCGTCCTAATAATCAGAAAATCTCCAATTTCTACGTGAATTGAGTTGCATTGAAAGTAGACTCACGATAATCTCCAGATTAACAATGGACAATGCAGCGCCCGCGATTCCTGGATTCCGCTCGCTCTCTCAAGCTGGGATTCAACTCGGTGATGGAAGAGAGCGTTCCCCATCGCCTGAGGCTCAAGCGGGTGGGAGCAAGTCAGTAGAGCTGACTCCGGCTGCCACGGCGTCAAAGGTTCGCCGTGCGCAATCTGTGGTCGTGCAGCCAAGGGAGCCGGGGACCAAGCGACCCCTGCCTCATCAACAACAAAAGCACCAGGAGATGGTTCCTCAGGGCAGCGTTCCTAATGGCCTTTATCTTGGGGAATTGCCTTCTCTGCAATTCTCTTGCCCAAGCTGTGGGGTTGTCCTGACCATCACAGAGCCGTCTTCCTACAATGGCAAGCCCGGTCCGTGTCCGCATTGCTCATCCGTGGTCCTTCCACCAAGGGTAGTCTCGCCTTTCTCCATGGCGTCGACTCGTCAGCCGGTGCAACCCACGCAAGAAGAAGCACCGCGGCACTACTTCGGTTTCTCGCTTTAGAGCGTTGCTGCGGATCAATTCGGCGCTAATGCTTGCTGAATGGATCGTCCTTTCCTTAAGAATTTACGTCGTCTTGGAATGATCGAGGGTATCTCGACCCTGCTCCTACTTGGTGCTGCCATGCCTCTGAAATATGTGGGCGGCAACGAGATTGGCGTGAAGATTGTCGGGCCGATTCACGGATTTCTCTTTCTCGGCTTGATCGTTGTTGCGGCGATCGCGATCGAGCGGGTGCCGATCGGTAAGAAGTTGGGCTTTGTAACCATGCTGGCTGCCATTGTGCCGTTCGGACCATTCGTGGTTGATCGGTGGCTGAAGAAACTGGATCAAGATTAGCGCCAGCTATTTTAATGGCGGTGATGGCAAGGCATCTGTCTTAGGCAAGTGCGCGGCGAGTTTCACTTTGATGGCATCGTGAGAGGCTTTGCCTGCTAGATTGTCATATTCGTTAGGATCGCTCGCGTGGTCATAGAGTTCTTCGCTGCCATCGGCATAGCGAATGTAACGCCAGCGGCGATCGCGAACAGCGTGGTTTTGATATCCGTGAGTTGTTAGGGCGATGTGCTCCCATTTCCCTTGAGGTTCCTTTAAAAGAGGGACGATTGAGTGGCCGTCGTTGTCCTCTTTTTCTGGCAATCCCGCCAAATCGACGATCGTTGGAAACAGGTCTAACAAAGAAATGGGCTGATCACAGCGCGTGTTTGCCGTGGTCACGCCCGGAGCGGCGATGATGACTGGCGTGCGGGTGGCTTCTTCCCACAGCGCAAATTTTCGCCAATGCTGTTTCTCGCCCAAGTGCCAGCCGTGATCTGTCCAGAAGACGATGATGGTGTCTTTGGCGAGAGGCCCTTCGTCCAGGGCATCGAGTACGCGGCCAAGTTGCTCATCCATGAACGCGATCGATGCCAGGTAACCCTGGACCGCCGGTTTCCATTGGTTGTGTTGGAGCACCTTTGCATGGTCCCCCCCAGGCTTGGCCATCTTGAGTCCTGCTTTGGGAATGTCTTCTAAGTCATTGTCAGGAGTCTTGGGGAGTTCGATAGACTCCAGTGGGTACTTCTCGAAATACTTCGTTGGAACAAACCATGGAAGGTGCGGGCGGAAGAATCCGCAGGCCAAGAAGAGTGGCTGCTCGTGCTCCTTGCTTAACTGATCGATGATCCAGTCGGCGACTTTGGTATCGCTCATGTCGCTGGATTTGGCGTTCACGATGCCCCAGTCGAAGTGGCGGGTCTTTTCGATGCCGTTGAGCGGTATGTCATCGGGAACGGGATCTGCGGGGCGTTGCTGCGTGAGCGATGGGAAATAGTCGTTCCAAGATTCGGGATCTCGGAATTTGCCGTGATACATTTTCCCAGAACCGATCGCACGATACCCATGCTCGCGGAGATACTGTGGCAGGCTGACCGCATTCTTGAGGCGGGAAGACTCACGCCAGGGCTGCTGATTGACGTAGACGCCCGAGGTAGATGGCGCAATGCCTGTGAGCAGGGCAGTACGGGAAGGATTGCAGGCGGGTGCGGCACAATGTGCATTGGTGAAGAGGACGCCACGTTCGGCCAAACGCGTGATGTTTGGAGTCAGCGCCTGAGGATGTCCTCCGAGCGGGCTGATCCAGTCATTGAGATCGTCGACGGCAATGAACAGGATGTTAGGATTGCCCGCAGCCGCTGCGAGGCTGTGGATTGCTAAAATGAGGGCGAGGAGTCCATTGCGAGCCATCCTTCCATTTACCAGGCGAAGGGATGTGATTGTCACGGAATTAATCCCTTTACTCGTTGTCCAAGTATCCCCAATAGTCCAAATACATTCTTCTCCTATGGCAACCAACAAATCCATTAAGAACAAGCTCTTTGTGATGATGATCCTCGAGATCGCCATCTGGGGGGCCTGGCAAATCAAGCTGTTTTCCTACATGCCGATGCTCGGATTCGAGACTTGGCAGATCAATCTAGCGGGCAGCATGTTTGGTATCGCATCGATTGTAGGCATCTTCTTCAGCAACCAGTTTGCGGATCGAAATTTCGCTGCGGAGAAGTTTCTCGCTTTTAGTCACTTGGTCGGGGGGATTGCCTTGGTCGCCACAGCGTTTATGACATCCTTCTGGCCCTTCTTTATCTGTTTCCTTATCTATGGGCTACTCTATGTGCCAACGCTCTCGGTCACGAATGCGCTTGCCTTTGCCAATCTGAAGGATCCCGCGAATGAATTTGGCTTTGTTAGAATGGGTGGGACCGTTGGGTGGATCATTGTTTCTTGGCCCTTCATCTTCCTTCTCAGTGGAGAACAGACGATTGAGCAAATGCGTTGGATCTTCCTTGTTGGTGCGATCATTTCTTTTGCGCTCGCTGCTTTCAGTCTCACACTACCTCACACGCCGCCGAATAAGGACGCAGAAGGGGAAGGTTTGGCCTGGTTGAAGGCCTTTAAGCTGCTCAAGCACCCTTACATCCTGATCCTTTTCATTGTGACATTCATCGATTCAACCATTCACAATGGTTACTTTGTTCTTATCGATGGATTCCTTACGGATGCTGTTAAACTGGAACCGAATGTGACCATGGTGATCACGACGATCGGTCAGGTGGCTGAGATTGTGGCCATGCTCATCTTGGGCAAAGTGCTCGTGAGGCTTGGTTGGAAGTGGACCATGATCGTGGGTATCTTTGGTCACGCGGCCCGCTTTGCGGTCTTCGCCTATTGCGGAGATGCCAGTTTCCAATGGCTCATTATCCTCATCCAAGTTCTCCACGGGATTTGTTATGCCTTCTTCTTTGCGACCCTCTACATCTTTGTCGATGCTGTCTTTCCCAAAGACATTCGCACCAGTGCTCAGGGGATGTTCAATCTCTTGGTTTTGGGGATTGGTCTGGTCGTTGCGAACTTCTGGTTTGGTTCACTCAAAGCCAAGCTGACGTCTGCAGAAGGCGTGGTCGACTACGAGAAGCTCTTCCTAGTGCCAACTGGCTTAGCGATTCTAGGAATGGTTCTTCTTCTCTTCTTCTTCAAGCCGCCGAGTGATCGCCCCGTTGCGGAAGGCTCTGACAGTGCTGCCCCTCATTGATTTTGATCTAGATTAGATTACCAATGGCTAAATCACTCAAGACACTCGTTGTCGGTGCCGGAAACATGGGTGCGTCCCATGCTCGTGCCTACAAGAAACTCAAGGGCTTCGAAATCTGTGGCGTAGTCACCCGCTCGGAAGAGAGCCGAAACAAGTTGATCGAGTCGTTAGGCGGCGGGATCAAGGGTTACGGCGACTACGACGAAGCTCTAGCAGATGCCAAGCCGGACTGTGTTTCGATCAACACCTATCCAGAAACACATGCCGAATACACACTGAAAGCGTTTGATGCAGGCGCGCATGTCTTCCTAGAGAAGCCAGTTGCCGTGACCGTGGAAGAGGCACAGAAAGTGGTTGATGCTGCCAAGGCGGCGAATAAGAAACTCGTCGTCGGCTACATTCTCCGCGTGCATCCGTCGTGGATCAAGTTCATCGAGATTGCCCAGACGATGGGGAATCCGCTCGTGATGCGAATGAACCTGAATCAGCAAAGTCATGGTTACATGTGGGACGTGCATCGTAACCTGATGAACTCGATGTCGCCGATCGTCGATTGTGGCGTTCACTACGTTGACGTGATGTGTCAGATGACGCGCTCGAAACCCATTAAGGTGAGTGCGATCGGTGCCCGGCTCTCGGATGAATTGAATCCTGGCATGTATAACTACGGCCAGTTGCAGGTGACGTTTGAGAATGGGTCTGTTGGCTGGTACGAAGCTGGTTGGGGACCGATGATGAGCGAAACGGCTTTCTTCGTGAAAGATGTGGTGGGGCCCAAGGGGTGCGTCTCCATTGTGGCCAAAGACGCGGCAGGGGCTTCTAAGTCTTCTGACATCGATTCACACTCGAAAACTGAATCCTTGCTCGTGCACCATGCCGATCTTGATGACAAGAATGAGTTTACAAAGCCGGATGAGGTCATTGATCTTCAAGACGAGCCCGACCACGACGAGCTTTGTGAACGCGAGCAAGCTTATTTCCTCACAGCGATTCAGGAGGACCTCGATCTCACCGATCACATGGCCGATGCAGTGAATAGTCTGCAGATTGTGTTAGCTGCGGATCAGTCTTTCAAAGAAGGTCGTGTCGTGGATCTCTAGCTTGCGCGGATTCACCAGAGACTAGCGTCGGTTTTGTAAATCGCCTACAGTCGTTTCACTCAGACGTGGTGGGTACCGATTGTTACCGCATCAATTCCAGATGTGGGATTGGTAGTAAGGCGTTTCATTGCTAGTTCACTTGCGCTGGCCTGAGAACTACCAATCGTCACCATCAATTTCCACTGACGTACTAGCAGACAACTCGTAAGGATGGCATTCCGGCCGTTGCTTGTAGCAGCTACAATCGTCGCCAGGAATGACGACGATACGTAGGCTCACCGAAAAGGAGTGGTGGCGCGACTTATAGAGAGCTATCGGCTTAACGTGCAGTTCAATCGTAAGCGCCTGAGCCAACGCCGTTCAAAACAGCTAGGAGTGGGGGGCGACCATCGCCACGGTGCGGCATGTCACGTAAAAGATACCAGGAATCGGAGAAGCGGAAGTGGGTCCGTCGTTTCAATGGCTACAACTCAAACGCGGCAGCTTTTTGTCGAGAGTTCAACCTACCCTATGGCAGCTTCATGGCATGGAAACGCCGCTATCGCAGGAAGCCTTCAAAATTGACAGCGTTCTTGTCTCAGCAATCAGAGTTCATTGATTTGACAGTAGAACCACCAAGTTCTCCCGTGATAGCGGTAGCCACGCCCACGCCCACGCCCACTCCCGTCGCCGAACTCTCTCTGGGATTACAGGGATGGTTCTCCGTGTCTTCGCTCCCAATGCAATGAAGGCCACTCATGGTCCTCAGACACAGCGTCAACGTCTGCCTCGCCAATAGGGCCCTGCGATCTGCGAAAGGGTTTTGATAGCTTGAGTGTCGCCGTACGCGAGCAACTCAAAGATGATCCACCCTTCCGAAAAGTCTTCGTCTTCATCAACGAAGCACATAACCGCATTAAGCTGCTCTATTGGGATGGCGCGGGACCCTGGGTCATGGCAAAGCGGCTTGAACAAGGCCGCTTCTGTTGCCCCCAAGGATAAAAAACAAAATCCACTAAGCTAGCACTCAAACCCGAAGCTCTCGAAATGCTGTTCAGTGGCATCGATCTCAAAGACGGTCTGCAACGTGTTTGGTATAAAACGCCGCTTACACAAGGCGCTCTTGCTAGAACGTCAGGGCTTGTTTGCCCGCATGCTCACAGGGCGCTTCCTCGTCTATACCACCGGCCGTCGGATGGAAGTGCTCGATCAGCCCGAGATCACGAAGATTGTTGATCAACTTGCAGAGGATGGCGGTGGTCTACGACGCTTGATCCATCTCATCGTGTAAAGCCCGGTCTTTCGTTCTCCGTGACGATCTTGCGGCCGTTCTGCGGTCGCCTTGGAGATTGCCTCTGTCCTAAGGGTTGAATAGTATCGGCGCATGCAGCATCTTTCTATTCCAGCGGCATTATTTTTCCTTCTGGCGAGCGTTTCAATTCTAGGTGCGGATGACGACATGCGCGCAGGTGCTGGAATGGTAGCCATCACGCCACCAGCGGGAGTCCCTCTTGCTGGATACTATCACAAACGTGGGGCGAGTGGTGTGCATGATGAGTTGTATTCCCGGGCCATCGTGATCGAGAAGAATGGCGTTCAATCGGCGATTGTTAGTTTGGATCTGATCAGTACCCGGCGTGGCTTTGTTGAGAAGGCCAGGGAATTGATCAACGAGCGAACTGGTATTCCCAGTGAGAATGTGATGATTAGCGCTACACACGCGCACACCGGCCCTGTCCTCGCTGATGATCGTTTGTTTGAAAGTCAGGGAGCATCCGATCCAGCCGCAGCGGCCTTTATGAAGGAACTGCCTGGCAAGATCGCGCAAAGTGTTGGTGCGGCCTACAAGCGTTTGGTTGAAGCGGAAGCGTTGGCTGCCATTGGAAACGAGGGTTCCATCACCTTCAATCGTCGGTTTCATATGCGTGATGGATCTGTGGGGTGGAATCCTGGGAAACTTAATGCGAACATCATTAAGCCAGCTGGACCTATCGACCCTGAAGTGCCAGTGGTCTATTTCCGTGAGCCTGCGAATAAGAATCCTCTGGCGGTCTACGTGAATTACTCGGTGCACCTGGACAATGTTGGAGGCGATTTGATTTCTGCAGATCTCCCTTACACCGTAACGGAGAATCTCCGCAAAGCGGTCGGTGATCAACTTGTAACCGTGTACACCAGTGGCGCTTGTGGCGATCTAAACCATGTCGATGTTCAATGGGTGGAACCTCAGAGGGGCCATGAAAACGCTGCCCGTATGGGAACGATTCTCTCTGCTGAAGTGTTGCGTGCTTGGCCGAGATTGGAGGCAGTGGAAGGGGCTTTGCAGATCAAGACTTGTTTGGTCGTGCTGGAGATTCCGAAGGTAAGCACGGAAGCTGTTGCGAATGCGAAAGAGATTGTGAGATCTGGGAATGATAGGAACCGGAAAAACTTCATGCAGTTGGTCAATGCAAACAAAGTGCTCGATGTCGCTGAGCGTGAGGGCAAACCGTTTCAAGTTGAGGTGCAAGTCATCACGTTGGGAGACTCCTTGGCTTGGGTAGCGCTGCCGGGAGAGATCTTTGTTGAGTTGGGCCTCGATCTGAAATCATCGTCTCCATTCAAGCAAACCATCGTCGCCGAGTTGGCGAATGGTAGTATTGGCTATGTGCCTACGAGTCGTGCCTATCGGCAGGGAGCCTACGAAGTGGTCAGTACGCGGTGTGTGAAGGGCTCTGGAGAGAAGCTCGTGAATGCTGCGCTTGATCTCTTGAATGCCTGCTATTCAAATGCAACGACAGACTGATGACCACGTCTCGATTCGTTCTCACGATCATCTGCTTCTTTGTGCTTGGCTCGGCGGTGGTGGCCGAAGACAAGCCCAACGTTATCCTGTTCGTCTCAGATGATCACGGGACGGATGCCTTGGGATGCTATGGAAACAAGGTTATCAAGACCCCGCACATGGATCGTTTGGCGGAGGAGGGTGTGCGATTTACTCGTGCCTACTGCACCAGTGCGAGTTGTGCAGCGAGTCGGTCAGTCATTCTGACAGGGCAGTATGGGCACGCCACGGGCTCTTACGGGCATGTGCATGATTATCATCATTTCAGTACCTACGATTCGGTGCCGTCTCTGCCCGTGTTGCTTGAGAAAGCGGGCTATCGGACGGCTCGCATCGGTAAATACCATCTCGCTCCAGAGACGGTCTTTCGTTTCAGCACGACCTTGCAAGCAGATCCACGCAGTACTGTGGAAATGGCCGAAGCTTGCAAGGAGGTGATCGAACAGGAGCAACCGTTCTTCCTCTACTTCTGCCCTGATGACCCGCATCGTGGACAGCCTTTCAAACCAGACCCTTGGAATGCTCCGAATAACTTTGGCAATAAGCCTGAAGGGTTTCCTGGCGTCGACCCGATCACTTACTTTCCTGATGAGGTGATTGTCCCAGCTTTCCTCCCCGACAATTCAGAGTGTCGCCGGGAACTTGCGGAGTACTACCAGTCGGTGTCACGAATCGATCAAGGGCTCGGGAAATTGTTAGCAATGTTGGAAGCGTCAGGCAAATCGGGAAACACTATCATTATCTATATCTCGGACAACGGTATCGCTTTCCCTGGCGCGAAGACGACCATGTATGAACCCGGGATTAAACTCCCTTGCATTGTCAAAGATCCTCGTTCGAAACACCGTAGCTTGGTCAATGAGGCCATGCTCTCCTGGGTGGATCTCACGCCGACCATCCTCGATTTCGCAGGAGTCCAGTTTGCCGAGAAAGATTTCCACGGGCGTTCCTTCGCACCGATCCTTGGGGAATCACCGTCAAAGGAATGGAATGAAGTCTACGCCTCACATAATTTCCACGAGATCACGATGTACTATCCCATGAGGGTGGTTAGGGTAGGGGACTACAAGATGATTTGGAACATTGCTTGGAGATTAGAATATCCGTTTGCATCGGACTTGTGGGCTGCTTCCACTTGGCAAGCCATTCATCGTAGGAATGGCAAGACCTATGGAAAACGAAAGGTGAGGGATTATCTATTCAGGCCCGAGTTCGAGCTCTACGATCTTTCATCAGATCCGAATGAACAAACTAATTTGGCCAAAGTGAAAAATCATTCGGGTCGACTCGACCGACTTAAAAAGACCCTCAAAGCGTTTCAGGTCAGGACTAAAGATCCTTGGCTGATCATGTGGGACAACGATGCGCAATTGCAAGGTAGTGGCACGGGACTTTGAGCGAATGGGGCCTCTGGCCGTAATCAAGACGAAGAATATGTTTCATTCATTTGATCATTTATGGTAGCCACCTTGGTTCCTTACTCATCATACATGTTATCATGAACGTTCCGAAACCACTATTTGGCGCATCTCTGTTGTGCGCACTCACGATTTCGACTCTTGCACAGGACGGTCAGGAGGTCGTTCTCGCGGACGAACCAGATATCTATTACACCATGGGCAAGCTGACTGACGGCGAGGATGCGGTTTTTGCTGAGGCCGGAGTCGATGTTGGTGGAGCGGACCTCCATGCGCGTCTCGATGCTGAAGGCGACTTGCCGATGCTCACGGACGGTATCGTCCCTACCGCAGATGATGGCGCGATGATGTTCGATGCAGGGGAAGGCCAATCGCTGTTCATTGCCGATTCTCCTTTCACGAACGACACTCCGGATAACCTAGGTGTCACGAACCGAACTTACGAATTGTGGTTCCAGCCTCGAAATCTCCCTGAGACGGGCGAAGACAATCGGCAGATTATCTATATGGAAGGCGGCACCACGCGTGGTCTCACAATATACTTGGATGGGACGCAGGACGGTGATCCGACAGAGGCAGATTTGTACGTCATGACCACCAACTTGGCTGAAGAGGCCTGGGGAGGTGAGGCTGGCCCTGGCGCTACGGACCCAGATTTCGCGGTCCGAGCAACGGTTCAGGAGGGGGAGACTTATCACCTTGTTTATGTCATCGACAAGCCGGACGACGTTCGGGAGAATCTGAATGGAGACTTAATCGGCTATCTCAATGGCGAGGAGTTTGGGCGGGTGGATGACAAAGTGGGTCTGTGGTTTGATCACACCGATGACAGTGGGATTGGTGGACGATATGGCCAAACCGTCTTTCACGATGGAACCATTACGGATGGGCCCTTCTACTTTTACGACGGCGTTGTTGATGAATTTGCGGTCTACGACGGTAGATCGCTAACCGCCGAACAGATCCAAAACCATTACCTGACTGGTATCGGTTCTGATGAGATACCCATCGATGAGTTTGCCGTTGATGCTGCTCGAGTAGCTGCAGGAGCAGATCTTACGCTGTCTTGGGAGGTGAATGCCTTCGACACTCTAACGATCAACAATGACGTCGGCGATGTCTCTGGAAACACGGCAGATGGCAAAGGGAGTATCACGTTACAGCCAACTGCAAGCACTACTTACACACTCCATGCAACCGAAGGCGATGTGGACCAGAGTAAATCCGTGTCCGTGCACGTTGGCCCTCCGGTAATCAGGACGTTTGAAGTCAGCGGCTCTTCCGAGATTCGGGTCGGTGGCTTGGCGACTCTTGCGTGGAACGTTGATGGCGAAACCTCGGTGACGATTGAACCAGATATTGGGGACATTAGTGGAAGTAGTCGCGTTAACGTGAGCCCAACGACCACGACGACCTATACACTTACGGCTACGAGTGAGCTTGGTTCTGCTTCGTCCGAAGTCACCGTGACTGTTACCACAAATCTCATTCCGGATTTGGGGTGGTCGGCCAACGATGTTGAGGATCTTACGGTTGAATGGTTACCTACAAACAATAACACCGACAACGACGGAATCTTTTTTTCGGGCGAAGGAGCCCTCGAGTTAGGTGTCTCTAACTTTGCCAATATCTCAGCATGGGTGAACTCGCCTGCCCTAGCGCTGAGTTCAAATCCGGCGGACTCCTGGCAGGATGGGCTTGGTGGCCCCGTGACACAGGGTAATGTCAGTTGGGAGATGGTTTTCCGGCCGGGCGACTACGAAGGAATCCACACTCTGTTTAATACCGGCGGGAATGGCGATGGGACTGCTTTCGTTCTCGAGGGGAGTGTGTTGGATTTCCGTTTTCAGGACGCCAACGCTGACGATCAGCGTGTTATCGTTTCTACTGACTTGGCCGAAATCGGAAGCAATTCTGATTTTTACCATGTCGTCGGTGTGGCGGATATCGACTCGGCGAATACCGGAACAGCAACGATTTATGTGAATGGAGAACTGCGAGCTGAGGTGACGAGCGCTGGGACGATCAACGACTGGGACGGCGGTGACTTGGCGGAACTTGGTACAGGCAACAACATCCCTGGTGGCAATCCCTTTAATCCGGAGGAATTCACTGGGGACATTGCGCTGTTCAATTATTATGAAGGTCTCTTGCTGGGGCCACAGTAGGTCGAGACTCTCTTTGCGGCCCAAGCTGGGGCTACCGGATTCCAAATCACAAGCATCGAGGTCGACGACACGAATTTGGTGACGCTCACCTGGGATTCCGCCCCAGGTAAATTCTACGATGTGGAGGGGAGAGGAGACCTGGCGACAAATTCCTGGCAGACTGCTATGCGCGCGATCACGGCAGCACCAGACCCTGCCATTGTTACTTCAGCGTCCGTTCAAAGCCCTGCAGAGGCTGCGGTGCAATATATGCGGGTCCGCCAAGTGGGGCCACCTCCGTTCCTCGAAACGAGCTTCGAGGATGGTATGGGTGACTGGACTGTAGCCGGTGATGGCACGGTGTGGGAATTTGGCACTCCGACTTCCGGTCCAGGAGCAGCGAATACAGGATCCGGTGCCGTTGCCACTGGCCTTGCTGGCGACTACACTGATGGCACGGTCACCCAGCTGCGCACGCCGGTCATTGATCCTGGTGAGACGGATCGTGTGAAGTTGGAATTCTCTTACTTTCTACAGGCTGCTGAAGGTCATGGTGGGCAGATCAGTATCTTGGAGGCAGACGGGACTGTCATCCAGAGCCTGGAAAAGCTCTACTTGGGCGGGCAGGACGACACCTCCGAATGGACGCAAGAGGCCATTCGGCTGCCAACGCTTGCACCCGCCCGTCCGTTTATTGTCCAGTTTGCCTTCTTGTCGACCGAAGACGGCGATCCTAACAATGGAGCTGGTTGGTTCATTGATGACGTTCGGATAGGGAAATGATCGGTAGGGTGGCGTATATGTCGCCAATCCCTGGGATTTTCAATCAAACGAGGTATTGAGACCGACTTCCAGTGCCTTGTCGCGGAAACTAGTGGTCAAGCTAGGCGTTGCGATGGTGGCAACGTTGGTAGCATTGGTTATTGGTGAGCTGTCAATTCGTCTTCTACGCCTAGCGCCTGAGTTCAAGTCGATCGACCTTGCGCAGGAAGATTGTGTCTATCAGCGGTCGACCAATCCGCTATTGGGGTTTGAGCTCAAGGCGAACTATCGAAACGCTGATCCCGATTTTATTGCAAGTTACGAACGTACCAATGCCCATGGACAGCGTGATAAAGAGCGGTCCGTGCAATGTACGAACGACGTACTTCGTGTGGTCGTGCTCGGCGATTCGGTGGTGGAAGGACACGGATTGGCTGAAGATGAGATCATCTCACGACAATGGGAGGATCTCTACACAGACGATTCGACGGAGATCCTGAACTTTGGAGTCAGTGCCTACTGTACTTTGGCAGAGATCGAACTGTTGGAGACGAAAGCGTTGCCCTTTGACCCTGACGTTGTCGTCGTGCTCTTCGTTGAGAACGACTTCGACAACTTTAATCGTGAAGCATTCTCGCTCGGGGAGGCGTCACCTAAGCCTGTACTCGTGAAGTGGTTGTTCCGGCGATCGCATGTGTTCCGTCTCGCTGCCATCCGATTGAATTTGTTTCATTTCGGTGCAGAGACGGATCCAGTCCGTTGGAACAAGAAAGCGATAGGAGACAACAATGTTGTCGAAGGCTTCAAGCGATTGAAGGCTCTGGCAGATCGAGAAGGATTTCAGCCGTTGATCGCGATTTGGCCTAGGTTTCTCGATAACGACATCGTCGACACGCCACTCGTATCAGATGATGATCCTACGCCACTTGCCGAACGTCTCGCGTCGATGCATGGCTTGCCATCGGCACGGCTGTCTATATTGTTTGAGCGACATCGGGCGCAAACAGAAGGTGTGGACAATCCGAGACGTTACTACAGTTCAGGAGACGGATTGCATCCATCTTCTCGTGGGGCTGCCGTCGCCGCCGCCGGATTGAAGGAGCTCCTTGAGGAATTGGAAACGGGAGCGCTTGTCGTGGGGGATGCTCCGTCGCCGGAAGCTCAAACCTCGCCCATCGCCATTGCGCAATCGCTAGGGAAAGCCGAGCCCGACTATTCTCGGGTTTATCATAGCCAAGGGGTGGCGCTATTGAGAGACGGCAAAAACGCGGAGGCGATCGAACAGTTTCAGAGAGCCCTGGTTGAAGATCCTGGTCATGCTGGTGCCAATGGCAACCTGGGGCTTGCCTATAAGAGATTGGGGAAACCAGATGAGGCGAAGCGGTTTTTCCAAAGAGCGATCGAATTGAGAGACGATTTCGTCCAGGCTCATTTTAATTTAGCTAGGTTGTTAGTTGAGGAAGGGGACTCCTCCGCAGCGCTCCCGTTGTTTCGCCGAACGATTGAGATCGATCCTAAGCACACAGATGCATTGAACTTGCTGGGAATGGAACTTGGGAAAGCTCGCAAGTTCGCCGAAGCGCAAGTTTATCTAGAACGCGCCGTGACGATCGAGCCAGAGTTCTCCGAAGCCCACAACAACTTGGGCACGGTGTTCGCCGCGAAAGGAGAACTCGGGAAGGCTTTGCACCAGTTTAAGGAAGCGATTCGGACAGACCCAACTAACCGAGGGGCAAGAGCTAGGTTGAAGCAGGTTCAGAGCATGCTCGGTAAGCAGCGAAGTTCGCCAGATGACGCTACCCATTCGCAGAATTCAGGTATCGGCACACCCGATGATAAACCCTCTCCGTGATCTGAAGGTATTTTAGGACCTACTTTCATCCTTTCTCGAGCTTTTGAATAACAAAGGCCCGACGTAATTCCAGATGTTCCGTGAAGACATTCATCGTTGTATGAAAGTCGCGTACAGCGTCATCAGGATCCTGCCTGAACGTTTCGGCACTCAGCCGCACTTCTGGTTCCATGCCGGCTCTGACGGCGTCGATCTTTGTTCCAATGGCATCTCCATTAAACGCGGTCTCCGTGAGTATCTTCAAGCGGGTGAGGAATCGGTCTCCAGTGCTTTGAGGCGGCGGGCTTCGGCCACGTCCATCTCCCCGTATTTGCGTT
>Ga0213868_10000515_pt1 | contig 36339 bp, 27 predicted proteins | sample PICome_9_FD_160087 | JGI IMG/M metagenome (GOLD analysis project Ga0213868, IMG submission 160087) | Coastal seawater microbial communities near Pivers Island, North Carolina, United States - PICO127 | ecosystem: Environmental > Aquatic > Marine > Coastal | place: USA: North Carolina...
ATAAATTACGTACGTTATTCTCCGTGGGAAATTAAGCTCATATTAACCGCTGGACTAGGCCACAAAATCTCTAAGAAGCTTACAAATTCGAATAAAGACAAGCATTCCAATGAAAAAAAAGAAAATAGTGCCATATTCTCACTAGAAGATAAAACTAACTTGCCTGTACCGGAAAAAACAAACCACCAGGCTCTTGTCGAAATCAGCGCCACACCGCCAATCCAACAGATCAAATTTTTCCACACGATGTGGTTCCCGTTCTAAAAAAAACTATATGTCACGAAATAGAAATCAGATCGTAAAATTTTGCTATAAAATTCATGAAAAATTACGCCTTAAAAAAATTAATTTAGTCCTGGCAATATTTCTTTTATGGCTAGGCCAAGATCCAAAGGTTCTCTTTGGATCTTCTGGAGAAAAAATAAAAAAAAGAACAAGTTTGTCTTAACTTATATGAGCTATTTTGTTATGAGGGATTTTAAAATCCCTCATTAACAAATAGATTGAAATTAGTTTGCAATTAATGATTCAAGAATAATTTCTACGGAACGAGTAGAGTCATCATTAGCTGTAATACCGTATTGAATCCTACATTAAGTTCCAATAATTATAGATGGGAAGAAATCTCATTGTTTCTTGCGATACCACTTTCTCGAACCCGATAAAGCTGCGTTTTGGTAAATACTCAGTGATTGCAATATTTGTGATACTTTCGTTTTCTACAATCATGGTCTCATCAGCAAGGCTAGTTTCTATACTAGCCGTTTCATCCGCACTAGCCGTTTAATCCGTGACTTTTTTTCTTTTAAAACTTTGATATAAAAGTGTGGATGTACTCGCAACGACGACCACTTTGACAGGAGTAGATCCTGGTATTGACGACCAGATACGGGAAAATACGTTATTTGGAGTTGAAATCGCGGGTATTGAGGAACCAGCTGATTGAGGAGTTTGATTCGAATTTAAACGCTGGCTCAATTCACTAATCCGATGCTCCAACTCTAAAATTGTAAGACTTAGATTCGCGTTTTCTTCCACTAGATCGAGAGTCATTTCCATGACTTCTGTCGAGATTTCCATCGGATCAATCGAATACTTGTTGAAAGTATGGATTACGTCCGTGGAATGTTCGAGATTGGGGTTGAACATTATTTATGAGATGGATATATAAACAATAATTATATAGACAATATGTGCATACGACATATATTTTTTTCAGACAAGGAGGGATTCGAACCCCCGACACTGTAGTTCGTAGCCACATACTCTATCCAACTGAGCTACTTGTCCGTATCTATACTCGGAGTATAACAAAACTGTCCTAAAAAAGATATAGTTGTTTCATTAAAAAAAGTATATAAATAAATATTGGACCCATAAAAGATGGGTCCAATAGTTTAATTTCCCCTAACTGAAAAGCTAAAAGAAATTATGCGTAAACTTGATTAGTCAAGTGGACGCATTGAAAGTACTGGCTCAGTATCACGATCGATTCCTTTTTCGAACCCTGCAGCAGCTGCACGTGCACGACCTGCATGCCAAAGGTGTCCTACGAAGAAGAAGAACGCTAAAACCCAGTGTGATGTTGCAAGCCAACTACGTGGGTTTACGAAGTTAGTTGAGTTAATCTCAGTTGCTACACCACCTACTGAGTTAAGTGATCCTAATGGAGCGTGAGTCATGTACTCAGCTGAACGACGCTCTTGCCAAGGCTGAATGTCATTCTTAAGCTTAGTAAGATCAAGTCCGTTTGGTCCACGAAGTGGCTCAGTCCATGGAGCACGCATATCCCAGAAACGCATAGTTTCTCCACCAAAGATAATCTCTCCAGTTGGTGAACGCATAAGGTACTTACCTAATCCAGTTGGACCTTGTGCAGAAGCAATGTTTGCTCCTAAACGCTGGTCACGTACAAGGAATGTAAATGCTTGCGCTTGTGAAGCCTCTGGTCCAGTTGGTCCAAAGAACTCAGAAGGGTATACAGTGTTGTTAAACCATACCATTACTGCTGCAACCCATGCCATTGCTGACACAGAAGCAAGACTGTATGAAAGGTATGCCTCTCCAGACCATACAAGAGCACGACGTGCCCATGCAAATGGCTTAGTGAAAATGTGCCAGAACCCACCAAGGATACAGATAGTTCCGATCCAAATGTGTCCACCGATTACATCTTCCATGTTGTCTACACTAATAATCCAACCATCTCCACCGAAAGGTGATTTAAGAAGGTATCCGAAGATTACTGATGGATCATATGTTGGGTAGTTAATAATACGTACATCTCCACCACCTGGTGCCCATGTATCGTATACTCCACCAAAGTACATAGCCTTCCATACGAGAAGGAATGCACCACATCCAAGAAGTACAAGGTGAATTCCAAGAATTGTTGTCATCTTGTTCTTATCTTTCCAAAGGTATCCGAAGAATGGGAAAGATTCCTCAAGAGTCTCAGGTCCAATAATTGAGTGGTATACACCACCAAAACCTAATACAGCTGATGAAATAAGGTGAAGAACACCAGATACGAAGTATGGGAAAGTATCAAGTACTTCTCCTCCAGGACCAACACCAAATCCAAGTGTTGCGAGGTGAGGGAGAAGGATAAGTCCTTGCTCATACATTGGCTTTTCTGGTACAAAGTGTGCTACCTCAAAAAGGTTCATTGCACCAGCCCAGAATACGATAAGTCCAGCGTGTGCTACGTGCGCACCAAGGAGCTTACCAGAAAGGTTAATAAGACGGGCGTTACCAGACCACCAAGCGAATCCAGTAGATTCTTGGTCGCGGCCACCAACTACGAGTGTTGAATTAAAGAGCGTTTCCACGTGGAAGTACCTCCTCAGGGAATACAAGGTTTTCATGAGGCTGATCTTGAGCTGCCATCCATGCACGAATACCTTCGTTAAGAAGAATATTCTTAGTGTAGAATGTTTCAAACTCAGGATCTTCAGCTGCACGGATCTCTTGTGATACGAAGTCGTATGCACGGAGGTTAAGTGCTAATCCTACAACTCCAAGTGCTGACATCCATAACCCTGTTACAGGTACGAAAAGCATGAAGAAGTGAAGCCAACGCTTGTTAGAGAAAGCTACACCGAAAATCTGTGACCAGAAACGGTTCGCTGTTACCATTGAGTAAGTCTCTTCAGCTTGAGTTGGGTTAAATGCACGGAAAGTGTTAGAACCATCACCATCTTCGAAAAGTGTGTTCTCTACAGTTGCTCCGTGAATAGCACAAAGAAGTGCTGCTCCAAGTACACCAGCTACTCCCATCATGTGGAATGGGTTAAGTGTCCAGTTGTGGAACCCTTGGAAGAAAAGAATGAAACGGAAAATTCCAGCTACACCGAATGAAGGTGCAAAGAACCATCCTGATTGTCCAAGTGGGTAAATAAGGAATACAGATACGAATACAGCAATAGGTGCTGAGAACGCAATTGCGTTGTATGGACGAATTTGTACTGCACGTGCAATCTCAAATTGACGAAGCATAAATCCGATTAATCCGAATGCACCGTGAAGTGCTACGAATGTCCATAATCCACCAAGCTGACACCAACGTGTGAACTCACCTTGTGCTTCTGGTCCCCAAAGGAGAAGAAGTGAGTGAGCCATACTGTTAGAAGGTGTTGATACTGCCGATGTAAGGAAGTTACATCCCTCAAGGTATGAACTTGCTAAACCGTGTGTGTACCATGAAGATACGAATGTTGTTCCAGTGAACCATCCACCAACTGCAAAGTATGCACATGGGAATAATAAAATTCCTGACCAACCTACGAATACGAAACGATCACGCTTAAGCCAATCGTCTACGTTATCAAACCATCCGCGTTTTTCTTCAACTTTTCCAAGTGCAATAGTCATACTATTTTACCTAATTTCTATCATCATCATTTCAGTACGTTGTTAAAAACAAGTATACTGCTATTTTCTACTATTTATATTCTACCGGATTTCCATACCGTGAGACAAGTTATTCTTCTCTTAAACCAATTAATTTTCGGATAATCATCTATAAATAAATTAAAAACTTAAAAAAACAACTATTAGATCTTTAAATTATAAAAAAATTACCCTATGAGACTGAAATAAGTCTCATAGAGTAAATAAAATTTTAAGTAGAAATTACATTATATAAAAAATATAAGAGTTTCTATCAAATTGTTGGTTAAAATTAAAATTACTTTGCGATACGTGGCGGTTCACGGAAAAAGATTGCAAAGAAGATAATTCCAAGTGTTCCAACAAGTAAAAAAGTATAAACGATAGCTTCCATATTATTTTTTCCTCGTAATTATACAGTTTGACGACGAGTTGTTACATCACCAAGTTTCTGGAATGCACCAAACTCTACTTGCTCATCTAAGTCTGGGTCAATACCAGCAAATACATCACGGAAGATTGTACGAGCTCCGTGCCAAATGTGTCCGAAGAAGAAAAGGAGAGCAAAGCTTACGTGAGCAAATGTAAACCATGCACGTGGACTACTACGGAAAACACCATCAGATTGAAGAGTTGCACGGTCAAACTCGAAAACTTCTCCGAGTTGTGCACGACGTGCATACTTCTTAACTGTTGCTGGATCAGTAAAACTTAATCCATCAAGTTCTCCACCGTAGAATGTTACACTTACACCTACTTGCTCAATACTATACTTTGATTCTGCACGACGGAATGGTACGTCAGCACGTACAATACCATCGCTATCGATAAGGATTACAGGGAACGTTTCAAAGAAAGTTGGCATACGACGTACAAAAAGCTCACGCCCTTGCTTATCGGTGAACACAGCGTGTCCTAACCAACCTGCTGCAATTCCATCACCATTATCCATTGGTCCAGAACGGAAGAGTCCACCCTTCGCTGGGTTGTTTCCAATGTAGTCATAGAATGCGAGCTTCTCTGGAATTGCTGACCATGCATCTGAAAGTGATGCACCACCTGCCACACTCTTTTGTACACGCTTCTCAATTTCTTGCTGGAAGAATCCTTGATCCCACTGGTAACGAGTTGGACCAAAAAGTTCAATTGGTGTTGCAGCACATCCGTACCACATAGTTCCACCTACAACAAAAGCTGCCCAGAATACCGCTGCAATACTACTTGAAAGTACTGTTTCTACGTTACCCATACGTAAAGCTTTGTAAAGACGTTGTGGTGGACGCACACTAAGGTGGAAAAGTCCGGCACAAATACCTACAATTCCAGCTGCAATGTGGTGAGATGCAATTCCACCAGGGTTGTAAGGATCAAATCCTTCAGCTCCCCATGATGGTGCTACAGGCTCAACACCTCCAGTGAGTCCGTATGGATCAGATACCCAAATACCAGGACCGTAAAGTCCAGTTACGTGGAATGCTCCGAAACCAAAACAAAGTACTCCTGAAAGGAAAAGGTGAATTCCGAAAATTTTCGGAAGGTCTAATGCTGGCTGTTGAGTTCGTGGATCACGGAAAAGCTCAAGATCCCAGAATACCCAGTGCCAAATAGCTGCAAGGAAGAGGAGACCTGAAAGAATAATGTGCGATGCCGCTACTCCTTCATAACTCCAAAGTCCTGCGTTACTTACACTTTCACCACTAATACTCCATCCACCCCATGAGTTTGTTACTCCGAGACGAGTCATGAATGGAAGTACGAACATCCCTTGACGCCACATTGGGTTAAGTACTGGATCTGATGGATCGAAAATTGCTAATTCGTATAATGCCATTGAACCAGCCCAACCAGCTACAAGTGCAGTGTGCATAAGATGCACTGCAATTAAACGCCCAGGGTCATTTAATACAACCGTGTGTACACGGTACCATGGTAATCCCATACGCTACCTCTTTTTTATATTCTCATATTATTATTGACTTTCTATTGAAAAGTATACCATAACTTCAAAAACGATGCCAAAAACCAATTGAGTATTTATTAAACATTTTAGCTAAATGGGCCTAGACGGACTCGAACCGCCGACATCCTCGGTGTAAACGAGGCGCTCTACCAACTGAGCTATAGACCCGTTTTTTATATATTATACATACAGGGAGCTATTCCTGCAACTAACTTAATGCCCCAAATTTATTTTATTGGGGCTCATGCATAGACAAGAGATTAGCCTTGACGCTGCTTGTGTTTTGGATTTACACAAATTACCATTACACGCCCATGACGACGAATTACTCGACATTTAGGACACATTTTTTTTACAGATGAACGAACTTTCATAAAATGCCTCATTTAAAATCATTTATTGAGCTTAAAACGCCACACACGTTCCTAAAAACGTGGAAGATCATATCATTCTCCGGGCGAACGACGGGGATCGAACCCGCGACTGATGGAGTCACAGTCCATTGCCTTACCACTTGGCTACGCCCGCCATACTCTTATACAAGAGGATATCAAATCTAAGACCAACTGTCTATATACTTTTTAATATGTTTTTATATTTATTTTTAGCGGGTAACGTGATTCGAACACGCAACGTCCAACTTGGAAGGATGGCACTCTACCATTGAGTTATACCCGCTTATTTATATAATATCAAAAGATATTAATTTGTCTAGATGCTTTTATACTTTTTTTTATAAAAAGACCTAAAACTATATAAATAGATAAGCCGAATTCTGTTTTGTGGTTATTTATCTGGAAATTTCATTAATGAAATTTTCTAGCAAGATTTTAATCCCAAGAGATGTAATTGGAATTTATGTTCTTTTGCTCTCCATAAGGGTCTACCAACAAACATTCTTACAAATGCTGAAATATTACACCTCCACTTTAGAAATACTAAAGCAAGTTTAATTTCTGTGGCACTTTCCTCCCAAATCAATGTATACGAAATTCTCGCATTATGTTACATCATCGTGAGAGTTCGGACTTTCCTCAAGATCCAACGATCTTGCAACCACCCTATTTATATATATGAAACTTTGGCGGGAACAGGATTTGAACCTGTGACCTTAAGATTATGAGCCTTACAAGCTACCAGACTGCTCTATCCCGCTATATTTTCAGTATAGCGGAATGAATCAAGAATTTCAGTAAAACTTCAATCTTACAATAAATCAAAGATTAATTTTAACGTTTTGAAGCCCCGGGAGTTACATAACCCATAAGTGTATCACGTGCTGAAAGTGTTTCTTGGTTAAATTCAACTTCACCCGCTCCTTCTCCAGATGTCTCATTCATTTGTAAACGACGAATAGTATTCATTGATTTCATCTTTAAGAGTTCTGTCTCTGGAAGGTTCCATCGTTCATCAGTATCTGGTAATGGGTTATTTGCTAAGAAACGCATATTTAATGCCACAGGATCTAAAAACCAAATATTTTTATTTTGGATTTTATTCTTTGCTTCAATATCAGCAACAGAAGCTTGTTGTGGGCTTACACGAACTTCAGCATCTGGGAAATTTGGTGCTTGAACAAGTGGATAATCCCACGGTAACTGTACTTGTTTTGGTAAATCCTGAAGACGAACTACAGAGAAATCTTCAGAATCTGTACCACGACTATATGTGTCAAATTTTTGATCTAAGAATCCTGTTGCGCGCGTTTTTGCTAGCTTTGATCCATAGCGTAACTCGTTTAATGCTAAAACATCATCTTCTGTTACTGCTGTATCTTTTGCAATCTCCGCTGCTTCATAATCATAGTCATGCTCAAAACCACTACTAAATGGTAAAAATACCATTTCTAATGGTGTTTTTGGGTATGTTCCATCACTAAGAGTATCCATTTCCCAACGCATCTTTCGAAGGTCTTTTACCCAATCAGTATCCGTAATATTTGTTGTTACATCCCAATCAGGTTTAAACATCATACGAAATGGGTGTGTCGTTTTAATAAGCCATTTAATATAATGACGGTTTGGACCTTTTGCTTCATATGTGTCTAACTCAGCGCGTTTATAATCAGGTGTGAGTTCGTCACGTTCAAGTTTATCGTTTAAGGTATTATACTTGAAGATTGTATGCCATGGACCTTCTTCGTCTAAGGCTACTTCCTGATCACTATCAGTAACATTATTTAAATCAAAAGCTGATTGAAGTTTCCAAACTTTTACAATTTCTGTTTGGTCGGCAACTTCCTCTGGGTCTTGACCTTCCATAGGTACAACTGGTCGTTCTTCATCTGATTCAATCCATTCCATATTACGGCCTGGGAGAATTTTGTCTGCTGGCGTAATACCAAATACTGTATCAAAATAGTACATTCCAAAAGCACCTGGAGTAATATCTAAGATTTGTAATGAAAGTACAAACATTGTACCAATTGCAATTTTTTGAATATTACGTACACGGAGTGAATATAAATCTAAACCTGGTTCAATACCTTCACGCATACGTGCAATTGACCACGGGCCCCAGAAACGTTGTGCGATTGGAGAAAGGCAAAGTACATACAGTAATCCAAGTGCAAAAAGTGTATAAAATAGAATAAACCCACCAAGATAGCTAAATGTGTTTGATGGTGCTGAGGTTAAGAAGTAATTACCAAAGTCTAACCCACCTGGGTTACATAAGGCAAATAACATCCCTGTCCCAAGGTATAATAATCCCTCTCGACGTGTTTGTAATGGTGTTGGTCGTTCAAAAGGTTCCCAACATACTGCAAAGGCTCGTAGCATTGCTACAAGACCTACAATTACAAGTGCTGGTTCTACATAGTACCAAAGCCAAAGAAGTTCACTTCCCCCTAAGAGAGCTAAACTTAATAATAATAATTGGCCAAGAAAGATACCACTGAATGTAATGAGTCCTTTTGTTTGACCTTCAAAAACATATCTTTTTAATCCAATGAACCATGGAGTAATGGGTGTGATCCCGTAAAGTGCTCCATGAATTAAGCCTAAGCTGAAAGAATTTTCCATAATTTATTATTTTTCTTCCTCATGTTTCTATACGTCGATATTTCATTCATAGGCAAAGTATACCTAGCGATTATGATTGCAAAACGCTTATTCTTTGCTTTGCGTTTGATTTTATTATAGAGTAACATGTCTTATTTCGTCAGTCTATACCTTATCTTTATATTAAAAACCTTTTATTTAGGTTGATTGCTAGCTGATTAGAACTAGCAACCATGTTTTGTTACTCTTCTGTTTCTGTTGATTTTCCAAAACCTTGTACATTTTCGTTTAATACACCTGCTACTGGAGCTGGTGGATAGAAAAATCCTTTTGCGTTACGTGTTGTTAATGATTTTCCTAATGATAATGCATTACGTGCTGCTTCAAGTGCTTTACGTTGCCAATGCTGTTTACGCATTCCTGATTTGGCGCTTGACTGTCGTCTCTTTGGTACTGCCATATATTTGATTTGTGTAGATTAAAAACTATGCTTTTATTATAGGTACCTTTTTAGGCTTTGTCTATTATCTTTTCTTTGTTAGTATCAATTATGAATTTTTATTATATTTATAAATTTAATTAAAGTATTTAGTAAAATTATTTATTTCTTTTATGCCAATTGGAGTACCTAAAGTTGCTTACCGTTTACCCGGTGAAGCTGTCCCACAGTGGGTTGATTTATATAACCGTTTATATCGTGAACGTGTGTTATTCCTTGGTTCTGCGCTTGATGATGAACTTGCAAACCAACTTAACGGAATTATGCTCTATTTAAGTGCTGAAGATTCACAACGTCGTTTATTTTTATACATTAATTCACCTGGAGGTTCTGTAACCGCTGGTCTTTCTGTATTTGATATTATGAATTATGTTGATGCTGCAGTAACTACAATCGGTATTGGTTTTGCTGCTTCTATGGCTTCTTTCATTTTAGCTGGAGGTGAGCGTGGAGCTCGTTTAGCTTTACCTCATTGCCGTATTATGATTCACCAACCTCAAGGAGGTATGGAAGGTCAAGCTTCAGAAATTGTTTTAGAGAAAGATGAGATTATTCGTTTACGTAAACTCATTGGACGTTTATATGTGGATTTAACTGGTCAATCTGCTGCGACTATTGCACGTGACCTTGATCGTGATAAATTTCTTTCTGCACGTGATGCTCGTGAGTATGGGCTTGTTGATCTTGTAGCTTCAAATGATAGCAATAAGATGTAAGATTTTTTTATATCTCGGTTATTTAATTTAGCCGAGATAGTTTCTTACATTAAAATAATATATCTTAGACTTATTTTATTATGGTCCTAAGGCATGCCTTAGGACCACAGGTTCGAGTTAATTACCCACCAAATGTAGGTGGTCCACCTGCTGAGTTTTTCCACATTGTGTGCGCTTCAATGCGCGCCTGCTCACGATCAAACGTAAGTTGGTTTTCAATGTAGATTTTACGTGATTCAGCTTTTTCCATACCTGTGCGTGCTTCTGCTACACGGCGTTGTGCTTCTTCAACGTCAATTTCAGCTGCGTCTTCAATATCTCGACAAAGGATATTTACACGGTCTTCTTTAATCACACCAAAACCACCAAGAAGTGCGAGAATTTTCCATGAAGTTCCTTGACGAACAGCAAGTACTCCATTATCTAATCCTGTTACGAGTGGTGCGTGTTCTTTAAGAATCCCGATGTATCCAGTACTTGTCGGAAGAAGTAATTCTTCAGCCTCTTCCTTAAAAAAAATTCGATCCGGTTTTACAATACAAACTTCCATGTTTTACCTCTGTTTTCGTCAGCGCTTTTGAAAAATTCAAAAGTTGTAATTTGAGTAAGGCCAATAATGATAAAAAGATTTTATTTATTGACCTTTTCTGAGTTTTTTAATAGGAGTTTTGGATATTAACTCTTATTAATGTCTTTCGAAGTAATTTCGATTAACGTTTATTATAATTTGGCTGCTTTTTCTACAACTTCATCAATGTTTCCAACGAGGTAGAATGCCTGCTCAGGAAGGTCATCTAATTCACCAGCAAGAATCATAGTGAATCCTTGGATTGACTCAGCAAGACTTACGTACTTACCAGGTGATCCTGTGAATACTTCTGCTACGAAGAATGGCTGTGAAAGGAAACGCTCTACCTTACGAGCACGTGCTACAGTTAAACGGTCTTCCTCTGAAAGCTCATCAAGTCCTAAAATAGCAATAATATCTTGAAGTTCTTTATAACGCTGTAAAGTGTTCTTAACCTTTTGTGCAGTGTCATAGTGTGCTTCTCCAAGAATCCATGGCTGGAGCATTGTTGATGTAGAATCAAGAGGGTCTACTGCTGGGTAGATACCTTTAGCTGCTAAGTTACGTGAAAGTACAGTTGTTGCATCGAGGTGAGCAAACGTTGTAGCTGGTGCTGGGTCAGTAAGGTCATCAGCTGGTACGTATACTGCTTGAATCGATGTAATTGATCCAGTTTTAGTTGAAGTAATACGCTCCTGGAGTCCTCCCATCTCAGTACCGAGAGTTGGTTGGTATCCTACAGCTGACGGCATACGTCCTAAAAGTGCTGATACTTCAGAACCTGCTTGTACAAAACGGAAAATGTTATCAACGAAAAGAAGTACATCCTGGTTGTTAATATCACGGAAGTACTCAGCCATTGTAAGAGCTGTTAAACCAACACGCATACGCGCTCCTGGTGGCTCGTTCATTTGTCCGTATACAAGTGCTACCTTAGAATCACTAAGGTTTGCTTGGTTAATTACTTTTGACTCACACATTTCTTGGTAAAGGTCATTTCCTTCACGTGTACGCTCACCTACACCTGCAAATACAGATACACCACCGTGTGCCTTTGCAATGTTGTTAATAAGCTCCATGATGAGTACAGTTTTACCTACTCCAGCCCCTCCGAAGAGACCAATTTTCCCTCCACGACGGTATGGTGCAAGAAGGTCTACTACTTTAATACCTGTCTCAAAAATTGAAAGCTCAGTATCAAGGTCTACGAAAGCTGGTGCTGAACGGTGAATTGGAAGTGATGCCTCAGCTCCACATGGTCCAAGCTCATCTACAGGCTCTCCAAGTACGTTGAAAATACGACCAAGAGTCTGTTTTCCTACTGGTACTGAAAGTGCTGCACCTGTATCTACTACAGTCATTCCACGCATTAATCCATCAGTTGCACTCATTGATACTGCACGTACAAGGTTATCACCGAGGAGTTGCTGTACTTCTGCTACAATACGTAACGGCTCTCCAACTTCATTTTTCCCTTCTACAACAATTGCGTTGTAGATGTTAGGCATTTTTTCTGGTGGAAATGCTACATCAAGTACAGGTCCAATAATTTGTGTAATACGACCAAGGTTTGTATCAGTCTTAGTTGATGGTGTCATAATGAAGAATAAATTCGATAAGATAAAATCTATGGTTTAGTAACCATAGTATATAAAGTGAAATATACCGGTCCAATTTAAAAATTGGGATAATTCAGGTATAGCAAGAATGCATCAACTGGTGTATAGCAATGCTGTTTAACAGCATAACAATATAAAAAAGTTTTGTGGTTCATATATGAACCACAAATAGTGTTAGTATGCGAGTCCCATACTACGTGTTGTTTCTGAACCAAGGTACACACGTACACTTAAGAAGTCAGTTGGACACGCTGATTCGCAACGCTTACATCCAACACAATCTTCTGTACGTGGTGCCGAAGCAATCTGACCTGCTTTACATCCATCCCAAGGTACCATTTCAAGTACATCAGTAGGACAAGCACGTACACATTGTGTACATCCGATACATGTATCGTAAATTTTTACTGCGTGTGACATAGCAAAAAGTAATAACAGGAAAAACATTTAGGGATTAAACGATCAAATCAAGTGTTATACTTGGCTGTCGTATAGGCTAGTATATCATATTTGTGCTCTTTTTGTTTCGAAGCACGCGATATTTTTGGGTCAGGTGGGATTCGAACCCACGGCTAATCGGTTAAAAGCCGAATACTCTACCACTGAGTTACTGACCCATTCTATAAAAGAATAATACTGTGTTTATGTATAGAATACAAGTCTCTTTTACGCTTAGTATACATTTGCGTAAGGAAAACCCTACGCAAATGTTTTCTCTTTTATATTTTTTCTAAAATACAAATAAGAGATTGTGCTTATTAAAGAGGTCCAGAGATTCCTTGCTTACGAATCATAAGGAAGTGCATAAGCATAAATACTGCTGCAAGAAGTGGAAGCACAAATGTGTGTAAACTGTAGAAACGAGTAAGTGTTGGTTGTCCAACTCCTACACTTCCACGAAGAAGTTCTACAACAAATGAACCAATTACTGGGATTGCATCAGGTACACCTGTTACAATCTTAACAGCCCAGTATCCAACCTGGTCCCACGGAAGTGAGTATCCAGTTACTCCGAAAGATACAGTAATTACTGAAAGAATTACTCCAGTTACCCATGTAAGCTCACGTGGCTTTTTAAATCCACCTGTAAGGTATACACGGAATACGTGGAGAACCATCATTAATACCATCATACTTGCAGACCAACGGTGTACTGAACGGATAAGCCATCCGAAGTTTACGTCAGTCATAATGTATTGTACTGATGCAAATGCTTCTGTTACTGTTGGACGGTAGTAGAATGTCATAGCGAATCCTGTTGCTACCTGTACAAGGAAACATGTAAGTGTAATTCCACCTAAACAGTAGAAAATATTTACATGCGGCGGTACATATTTACTTGTTACATCGTCTGCAATCGCTTGAATTTCAAGACGTTCGTTAAACCAATTATAAACTTTACTCATAAAATTTTTTTAATCTAATACCCAATTTGGGTTAATATAAAATAGTGAAGAGTAAACTCTATCCTCTATTTATTAAGTTCTTGTCATTTATATATTTATATCTGACAAATTTCACAGTTAGCCATTTTTTTCATAACAAAATTTTAAAGAAGCACTCACGCCCGCATAAAAATTGCTGGGCAAAGGCTTTCATTGACTGAATCAATGATAGATTCAAGCTAAAGGGCGAATTAAAACTTCGCCCTATAGTTTGAATTGTTGCATTCTAGGCTTGCAACATTGATGGGTTAGGATTAAAGTGATGATCCGAGCCCAGTATATGAACCATAAAATAAAATTGTTAAAAGACCAAGACCTGCAAGTCCAGCTACTGTTCCTACGAACCATAATGGAATTCGTCCTGTTGTCGTGTTTGACATAGATCTTTCCCCTACAAATGTGTTTAGTTAAAAATATAGCTTGAAAAAAGAACCGCAAGCACAAAAATGAGAAGTAAACCCCAGTAAAGACTTGTACGGTTTAATTCAACAGTTTGCTTGTTTGGATTTGGATTTGTCATACAACTCTCCTCTTAACGTTGAATAAACTGCATTGCTGTAATAGAACCAAGGAAAAATACCACTGGCACAGCTAATGCATGGATTGTGAGCCAACGGAATGTAAAAATTGGATATGTTTTAATCGACATAATAAAAATATACCTGTGTAACAGGTCGAATAAATATACATACACGCACATAAATTATGTACATGTGTTCCTTAATGATTTCTCGGATACAGACTCGAGAGAAACATGAAGGCCCCTGTGTTTTCCTATCTAAAATTACTTTAAGGAACGAGTTCTTCCATTTGTGCAAGTGCGCCGTAGCGATCTGACACTAAAGGAAGCGTTTGACGTTCGTCTGTAAAGTATTCGTTTGGACGCGGTGTTCCAAACACGTCGTATGCTAATCCAGTACTTACAAAAAGCCATCCTGCAATAAATAAAGATGGAATTGTAACGCTGTGAATCACCCAGTAACGGATACTTGTAATGATGTCACCGAAAGGACGCTCTCCTGTAGAACCTGACATATGGTACTCCTTCAACATTTCTGTAAAAGCCCGTACATTAAGTTAAAATTTAACCTATCTGCACGAGACTCGTTTATATTATATCGTTGCACCTAATAAATGCAAAAAAATATGTCAAATATTAGAAAAAAAAGCTGAACACCTTTTTCAAAAAAGTAGTGAATTTCCACTTTACGAGAAAATTTTAAATAGTTTCCATACAATTTGATTAGACTTTTTGGAATTTTTTGACTGTCACATTACGTGAGCGACGGTGTTTTTGGAATCGTCCAAGTAGTTCTGATGAAAATTGGTCTACACGGCGTGATGTGGTATCTTTACGGCACTTAAATGAAAGATCACTATTAGTTTCAAATGTTCCAAAAATAGCAGAATCACGTGAATATGATTCGATACCTTTTGTTCCAATAAAACTCATACGGTTTTTAATTTTATTTGCAATCGGGGATACTCCAAAAATGAATTCATTTTCTAATTCAGTGAGCCCACCAATAATTGAATACGATTCTTTAAATCGTGTACTTCGCCACATTGCTGTTGTTCGGCTACGTGTTGAAATAGATGTTTCACTAAGGAGACCTGTTGGCTTCCATTCTGTTGGATGTTTATGTCGCCAAACATCAAATGCTGTAATAAATAACTCAGGTGTTAAGCGGCGTTCCATTGAGTATTGTGAAATATATTTTTTTACAAAAGCATGTGTTTTGTCAAATACTGGAGAACAGTATGTGTTAAATGCCACAAATGGATATGGTCCAATAGCTTTTTGTGTATTGTAAAGGAAAAGTCCTTCACAAAGGAAAGCAACGAGACCTTCTTCAATTCCAACAGATGCATCTAATTGAGACTTCATACTTTCACCTGGAGCAAGCGTGGACGCCCAACGTTTATTTAAAGTATCTCCTTCAGTTTCAGCTAATACACGGAATAGGTTTGTTAATTTCTTATACATTGGTACATGACCAGTTTGTGTGAAAAATGGTGCATGCTGTGTTGCTTGTTCTCGTCGTTGAGCAAAATCAGCCCGTTCGAATAAGCCAAGTGTAACAGGTTCAATAAAAGTTGCTCCATTTAAATCATGCATATGATTTACGCGGCCTAGTGCATAAGCAATAGTGTCACCTGTATGTGCAGTTGAATATGTTTTTAATGCATACATTGCCGATGTAGTAATAAGGGCACGGATATCTAAACAACTAAAACCATATGTCATTTTTGCATAATATTCCCAATCTACATCAAATGCAGTATTTACAATGGAATTTTTACTATGTACTTTGAGCATTTGGTAACGTTCTTTCACCGGTGGGTAGTAAAAACGTAATACCCATTCAAAACGTCCTGATCGAAGACAAGCGTCATCCATTAGAGCTGTTGTTTCCATACTTCCCATTACAAAGATATTACGCTCTGAGGCTGTATTTGTATCGCCACTAGAAAAACCGTCCATTGCCATTAGTAAGTGTGTAGTTGCTCGGACTGAACCGAAACTTGGGTAACGTTCACGGTGTCGGGTCATAAAGTCCATATCACTAATGAAAACCATATTGGGTGCTTGATCTCGTGCACGTTTAAAAAGAGTTTTTAATCGAACTAGTCCCAATTTAGGGTGAAGGTAGCGGTTACTTTCTGTAATAAGTAAAGGAAGTCGAGCTTCAGTTGCAAGAGTACGCACAAAATAAGCACGTCCATTTCCAGAGTCACCAAGAAGGATCATTCCTTTTGGTAAACGATTCATACGATAAGTCCCAGGTTTGATTAATGCAAGTAATGGGAAATTACAAACCTCATCTTGTACTCGAGTACCAAATTGAAGACCTTGAATAACCATTTGTTCACCACCTAAACGGTTAACGGTTTTTTGACGTTCCGTAAGAATAGTTGGTGTAATTGGATTTCCATTACTTGTTGTCGGGCCAATATAGTTTTCTAAATTCGTAACAACTTTATCAAAGTGGAAATAACGTCCTTTAATATCTGGCATTAACGATTCAGGAAGTCCAAGTTTATGAGGTAAATTTCGAGGTGCAGTTGTTTTATTTCCGGGTAACCATAATTTCTTTACACCGGGGGATGGGTTTCTCTCTACAAAGTTTTTTCGAATAGGTTCAGTGAGGTCACTTAGTTTACAAATTGTTTGTGGAGATAGCATTGGTCGAATTCCCTTAATCCAAAGTTCACCCCATGCCCCTTGCCCGTATAATTGAACTCCACGTTTTGCCTGGAATGCTAATAAAAGCTTACGTACTGAAACTGTACGAATTGTTTCCCCCACATATTGGCTCATTCGAACTGCTTCTGGCATTCGTGCTACGTGTTGGATTGTACGGTGTACATTTGGTTTTTCAACAAGTCGAATACGTACGCCCTCACATTCTAATCGTAGGCATGTTTCGATTAAAGCATAAAAAATAATATTGGATATAAATACATAGCTAATCGTTCCCCAAAAGCCAAGATTCCATGGATTATTTTCATATTGATTAAGGAAGAAATTTCCTTCGCCAAACCATAATGGCTGTCGTGCATTAATAGTTATTGGTTCTTCAATCGTAGACTCCAATTTATTTATTATAGTATCGAGATCAGTTTCGTCTTCTTCTATAGTTCCAATGGTATTGATGGTGAGATCTTCTGTTTCTTCAATCAATTCTTCTTCGTTACCGAATGGATCTTCAATACTAAATTCGTTGTCTTCTTCTTCGACAAAGTCATTATCATTAATTAGTTTGAAATTCGTACTAATTGGTTCAGGGGGGTCCTTTTCAAGTGCCGACATTAAATTTTTAAATGCAGGTCCTACGTTTACAACAACTTCTTTCTCGTCATTGTTCTCGTCAGGAAGAAACTTAGACCAAAGACTTTTAGGACGATCATTAGATAACTTATCAGGATTTTCAGTTGGTCGGAAAAGAAATGGGTATTTAGTCTTAATAGCAGTTTCGCCTGCTAAAAATTGGTTGTAATAGATTTCCATTTGATGGAAGCTTTTTAATGTACTTAGACCAAAGGTTTCTGTACTATTAGCCATACCCCCGAAACCATAGTGGAAAAGCTTTGTTGTTCCATTTTGAACTGGTGGTTCGACTTCGAGTGTACGCGTGCGATCCATTCCTAGACAAAAGCGGGATTCTACAGAAAAAGGCGAAAAGATTAAGCGTTGGGGACGTTGTTCTGAATCATATGGAAGTTCAGTATTTTCCGGTTGAGCAAATTCTTCATCGATGCAATCTTGTCGAGATTCATAGTTGAGATATTCAGTTTCCCATGGCGGACAGTAGATTGGAGAATCTAATAACATTAAATTTCCCGTAAATGTTTTTGGGATATTTATATGTTTTCCGGGTAATTTATTAAGGTTATATTTTTCGTAAAACTTTTGGACCTTTTTATTTAACATTTCATAGGAATGTTTAACGTATGGAGTTAAAATCTCCTTACGTTTTTTAAATCTTTTAGTTTCTTCCTGTTCAATATCCTCTTGATAGGTCTCATGTACCAAACGTTTCTTTAATGATAAGTAGCCTTTTAATTCTTCTTTATCGGTTTGTTGTAAGTTGTTATAATTAGCGGTTGGATAATAATTGGGGTTATATCCGCCAGTAAGTTGCCCTTCATCATCCCGTTGTAATGGAATTTGATCTGCTTCTTCTGGTTCCCATTCATATGTTCCAATTTTATTACTTAGCATCGTTCTTCCGTCAAAGTCTTGGTCGTTCGAAGAAGGGTTAATACTATCGTAGATACTAATACGTTCTAGTTCACGTGGGTGGATAATATTTCGAAGTTGAAGCTGTGGTGTTTCAACATACTCTCCTCCAATAAATTCACGGCGACTAAATCGATATCGGTTGAATAAAAAGCCATCTCCGGTACGGAAAAGTTCACTTTGTGGGATTGACCCAAATTCTTCCTCAAATTGGGCACGGAGTTCAATATTGGGATGTGTATAGTTGTAGGATTTTAAGCTTTTGCTAACTTCTGTTACAGCACGGTTTGGCACCTTTTCTGGAGAGCGGGCAGTACTATAGGCAATATAAGCTAGAACAGTAATGGGAACGGTTGATTGAATTGCACGTCGAATTGTAAAACTACTCTTAATAAATTGATCAACAAAATAAAATTGATTAGCAGCAAGGTATGCGATCGAATATTTCCAACGATTTAGAAATGCAGAAATGTAGGTATTCCCACGGCTACGCCCTAATACTGCACGTTGTTTGTCGAACCACGTTTCAAGTGCAGCCCGCCCTTGACTCCATTCATCTCCAATTAAAGGGTCTAAAACAGGTAAAATTACTGGTTGAATAAGTTGATATCGAATGAACTCATAAATTTCGAATACAGTCCATACAGTACTACTGGCAACTGCATGTATAATGAATCCGGCCCAAGATGTTTTGGATACTACATACATTAATGGTTTTAATAATGTGCGTCCTAACTTATTAGTTGCCACTAAACCCATTTGTGTAGTTTGGCCGACTATTACTAATGGTAGTGTTGTTGTTGGAAGGGTCGCTGCCTTCGTATTTAAACCACGCATTTTATATGGAGAACGTAAGCCTTCCCAAAGATTGGGATAGGCTAGTTTTGCAATATTTAAATAGTTATTGCGGCGGTGAAACGACTCCATCGTTAACAATTTTGCTGGAGTTGGTCGTAAATTTAAAGTAAGTTTACTGTCATATTGGTCTACACGAAGTACAAAAGGAACTTCTGATGGATCTAATCCTTTATTTTCTATAGGTGTGAAAAGGATTTCTAGTGCTTCAGTATTAGGTTTTGCGGGATTTGTAGTACGCCACGAGTCATTTAAAGACTTTTCTTTTGAATTTGAATATTCAGTGTTTTTTAGCGTCATAAGATAAATGATTAACTATTGAAGTATTTTTAATAAACGATGATTAAATTTAACGTAAAGTCAATTTCCTGGTGATATTATTTCTATGCAACTCAGTAGTGTAAAATATGGACATTATTTGTTCTAAGTAACAGGATTGGTTTTTATTCATAGGTTTATCTTTGGTATTACTTATTTTAGTGGGTATGCTTAAAACAGAATTTTGTTCCCTTACTAGTCTTTTTGATGAATTATCGTATTATTGAATATAATACATATACATGTTTATTTAAATAATAAATCAAAATAGCATCACATGCAAATATTGATTTATTATTTAAACCTTAAGGTTGTTCTCCCCAGACAGGATTTGAACCTGTGACCAATCGGTTAACAGCCGATCGCTCTACCGCTGAGCTACTGAGGAATTAGAATATTTAGTTAAACAACTAAGGTTATATCAAATAGTGAGTATTAGATTTACCTTTATTATTATTCAAAATATAACATATGTACTTACCTTTGTCTAATGATTCTTTTGTATCCCATTTAAATAATGCCACTTGCATCTATGAGGTAAATCTTTTATACTCTTAATAAAACGCCTCCTTAGCTCAGCGGCTAGAGCATCGTATTTGTAATGCGAGGGTCGTCGGTTCAATTCCGACAGGAGGCTTGTATTTTAGTAGCCAATATTTTACACTCGTATAATATGGGTATTCATTTTTCTATATATTATGTTTCGGTCGCCTAAGGGATGGGCAACAACCTTCTAAGTTGTTCTGTGTAGGTTCGAATCCTATCCGAAATGGATTTATTTAGTATTGGTGTCACATTAATGTGACACCGATATGTGACCAATAACTTAAATTAAGATTGTGTCAGCTCAGGTTAAGTTTTAGTTTAGTAACCAGTACTTGAAAGCCAGCTCATTTCAACTTCATCAAGAAGTAATGAACGGTTATAGATTTCAAGAAGAATTACGAGGAAAACAGCAAATAATCCAATAAATACTGCCATTACTACTGTTGTTCCCCATCCTGGTGCTACTTTCCCGTACTCAGAGTTAAGTGGGCGTAATGCTGTTCCTAAAGCTGTTACTTTTCCTGTTCCAGCAAGTTTAGTTTCGTTGCTCATATTAATAAATTTCTTACATTCATTTGTGTTTTTTTACTTTCTACTTTAAACTATATCAAAATTTAACGTTCAACCTAATTATGGAAACTCCAGCATTTTTTTACGCCGTTTTTCTTTGGTGTTTATTGATTAGTGTGACAGGCTACTCAATTTACATTGGTTTTGGCCCGCCATCAAAAGATCTCCGTGATCCATTTGAGGAGCATGAGGATTAAATAAACTTAAACATACGGAAGCTAGTTTTTAATTTAGCTTCCATATGTTTTTTTACATAAAAAAAGATTTATTATATCCGTATTATACCATGAAAAAAATAGGATTTCCAATCTAGAGTTGATAAATTGGAGAAAGGATATTTTACTGGAATAAAAAAAATAAAAATTATCCTTTACGTGAGTAGAACTCAATAATAAGGAGTTCGTTTACTGTTAAAGCAATTTGTGAACGTGTAATAACACGTTCAATTTTTCCTGTAGTTTTTGATGTGTCGACTGTTAAATGTGATGGAACGGCTCCACCAAAAGTTTTACAGTTTTCAATAACTGGGTTTGATGTACTTGCAATTGTTTCACCTGGTAAACAGTTATAACTTGGAATGTTTACTGTCTGCCCATTTACAGTAATTAAACCATGTGAAACATATTGGCGTGCTGCACGGATTGTTGGTGCAAATCCGAGACGGTAAATAGTACTATCTAAACGCATTTCTAACATTTGAAGTAATACTTCTCCTGTTGGACCTTTAGCACGACGTGCACGGCGTACATATGCTAAAAGTTGTTTTTCAGAAATTCCATAGTTATAACGTAATTTTTGCTTTTCTTGTAAACGTACACGGAATTGTGTAAGTTTTCCTGTTGAAGATGCTTGACCATGTTGTCCTGGTCCATATGTACGGTTTGGTACTTTTGTTGTTAATCCTGGGAGCTCCCCAAGTCGTCGTACAATTTTTACGCGCGGTCCACGGTATCGAGCCATTATGATCTCTCCTAAGTTTTACTAATGATTTTTTTATTCCTGTAGTATAATACTACTACATTATAGTAGTATTTTGATAGTCTTGTTTTGTTACTTGAAATTTTAAATTTCGAATCGAAGATTTTATATAGTTTTATTGGGAGATTACATTTTGTATTTCTTTCTTCTAGAGCTATACTATTAATATACAAATAGTATTATTGCTGAACTTAGTTCAGTTTTATTTAAAAACCTTTACGATTTATGCCACGTTCCCAACGAAACGATAACTTTATTGATAAGACCTTTACTGTTGTCGCTGATATTTTATTAAAGGTGTTGCCAACAACTCGTAATGAGAAAGAAGCTTTTATTTATTACCGTGACGGCATGTCTGCACAAGCCGAAGGAGAGTATGCGGAAGCGTTACAGAACTACTATCAAGCTATGCGTTTAGAAGTAGATCCGTATGACCGTAGCTATATTTTTTATAATATTGGTTTAATTCATACAAGTAATGGAGAACATACAAAAGCACTTGAATATTATTATCAAGCGCTTGATCGAAATCCAGCACTTCCACAAGCTTTAAATAATATTGCTGTAATTTATCATTACCGAGGTGAGCAAGCCCTTGAAGCAGGAAATATTCCTGATTCTGAAACATTATTTGGAAAAGCTGCTGAATATTGGAAAGAAGCAATTCGTTTAGCTCCATTAAATTATAGTGAAGCCCAAAACTGGTTACAAACAACAGGTCGTTAAGGTATACTTAAATTAGATACCTTTTATAGTGCCTTGAGTCTTAGTGGTGGAATGGTAGACACGTTAGCCTTAGGAGCTAGTGCATTATGCGTGGAGGTTCGAGTCCTCTCTAAGACAAGTTGATTAGTTAGTTTTTTCCAAGAAAAATCTATTTTTCGCTAAACAGTAAAAAATTAATTGACATTTGTAAAAGCCCCGTTTTATAATAAAGAGTAATGATGGTCTTTCCCATTTGCCCCCATCGTCTAGAGGCCTAGGACATTTCCCTTTCACGGAAGTAACAGGGATTCGAATTCCCTTGGGGGTATTTCATATAAGTTTAAAGATTCATTAATTTTCCGAGTATATTTTAGTTTTTTCTCCATTTTTCAAAAAGAATATGATTTTATTTGTTTGTTCTTAGAATCCTTCTTGCAATTCCGCGGTATATATGCTTCAATTTGATGCAAAAGCTTTAATTTAGATTAGAGTTTTGCTTGTTGAGTAGTACATACAAAGGATGTTCCTTGCACATATTTGCTTATTTGTTTTGTGTGAGTAGGCAAAGTGTTCCTTGTGCTTGTATTTTGCTTATATTTATTTGGAATACAGAAAAACTGTTATTCACTTGTTTCAATTTGACTAATCTTTGAAGCAAAGTATCTATATAAGTTAAAAAATACAATTGTTTATTTTTTAGTTTAATTTATCTATGAATTTTTCACGTCAACGCACGTCTCCAATTAACGCTGGCGAGATCATTAATTACAAAAATGTTGATCTCCTCCGTCGTTTTATTACGGAACAAGGTAAAATTTTACCACGCCGTTTAACGGGTGTAACTGCAAAACAGCAACGTCAACTTGCTAAAGCAGTGAAGCAAGCTCGTATTTTAGGATTTTTACAATTTCTTTATAAAGAATAATTTTAGTTATGCCAACGATTCAACAGTTAATTCGATCTCAGCGAATGAAGATCGAAAAGAAGACAAAATCACCAGCGTTACAGTCATGTCCGCAACGTCGTGGGATTTGTACACGTGTTTATACAACAACACCAAAAAAACCAAACTCTGCACTTCGTAAAGTAGCCCGTGTTCGTTTAACAACCGGGATTGAAGTAACAGCATATATTCCAGGAATTGGACACAACCTTCAAGAACACTCTGTGGTATTAGTACGTGGTGGTCGTGTAAAAGACTTACCAGGAGTACGTTATCATATTGTTCGTGGTTCACTTGATACAGCAGGTGTAAAGGGTCGTTTACAAGGCCGTTCAAAGTATGGAGTAAAACGTCCAAAAGGATAAACCCTCTTTTTTTAGTTTATTCTCCTAGTTAAAATTTAAACGTTTAATTGACCTTATGTCTCGTAGAAAAGTTGCAAAAAAGCGTCCGGTTGCGCCGGATCCAGTATATCAAAGCCGCTTAGTAAGTCTCTTAGTAAGCCACCTTTTAAAGAAAGGTAAAAAGAGTGTTGCCTACCGTATTTTTTACGAAGCAATGACTCATATTTCAGAAACAACATCACAAGATCCACTTGAGGTACTTCGTCAGGCTGTTTTAAACATTACACCAAAAGTTGAAGTAAAATCTCGCCGTGTAGGTGGAGCTGTACTTCAGGTACCACTTGAAGTTAAGTCTGACCGTGGAACAGCTCTTGCTCTTCGTTGGCTTCTTGTTGCTGCACGTGCACGTTCTGGACGTAGCATGGTAGCAAAACTTGCTGCAGAAATTATGGATGCAGCAAATAATACAGGTGGAGCTATTCGTAAGCGTGAAGATACTCACCGTATGGCAGAAGCAAATAAAGCTTTTGCGCATTTCCGATTCTAATCGTAGATATTGGAATATTTTTAGCCAAAATCAAATTGATTTTAACCTATTTTAAACTATGGCACGCGAAAAGTTCGAACGTACAAAACCACACGTAAACATTGGAACAATTGGTCACGTTGACCACGGAAAGACAACTCTTACTGCAGCAATCACTATGGCAATGTCATCACGTGGTGGAAAGCAAGGTGGTAAAGGATATGCTGATATTGACTCAGCTCCAGAAGAGAAGGCACGTGGAATTACTATTAACACTGCACACGTAGAGTACGAGACAGAAGCTCGTCACTACGCACACGTAGACTGTCCAGGTCACGCTGACTATGTTAAGAACATGATTACAGGTGCTGCACAAATGGATGGTGCAATTCTTGTAGTATCAGGTGCTGATGGGCCAATGCCACAAACTAAAGAGCACATTCTTCTTGCAAAGCAAGTTGGAGTACCTAACATGGTTGTGTTCCTTAACAAGGAAGACCAAGTTGATGATGATGAACTTCTTGAGCTCGTAGAGCTTGAAGTACGTGATACACTTAGCAGTTACGAATTCCCTGGTGATGATATCCCAGTAGTAGCTGGATCTGCACTTCTTGCATTAGAAGCATTAACAGAAAACGATTCTATTGCCTCTGGTGAAAACAAGTGGGTAGATAAGATCTACAACTTAATGGATCAAGTAGACGAGTACATTCCTACACCTGAGCGTGATACAGAAAAGACATTCCTTATGGCTGTTGAAGATGTATTCTCAATTACTGGTCGTGGTACAGTAGCGACTGGACGTGTTGAGCGTGGAACAGTTAAAGTTGGAGATGTAGTAGAGATTGTAGGTCTTGGTGATACACGTGAAGTAACTGTTACAGGTCTTGAGATGTTCCAAAAGACTCTCGATGAGAGTGTAGCTGGAGATAACGTTGGAGTACTTCTTCGTGGAGTGCAAAAAGAGGATATTGAGCGTGGAATGGTACTTGCAAAAACAGGTACAATTAAACCACACACAAAATTTGAATCTCAAGTATACATTCTTACAAAAGAAGAAGGTGGACGTCACACTCCATTCTTCCCAGGATACCGTCCTCAATTCTATGTTCGTACTACTGACGTAACAGGAAAAATCGACTCATTCAAGACTGATGATGGTGATGAGGCAACAATGGTAATGCCTGGTGACCGTGTAAAAATGATTGTAGAGCTTATCCAGCCAATTGCAATTGAAAACGGAATGCGTTTTGCAATTCGTGAAGGTGGACGTACTGTTGGTGCAGGTGTAGTATCAGCAATTCTCGAATAATTTTGAGAGTACCACTTTTGTAATTTTGCTTTTATATTTGTATTTATTTTCCAATTTTTTATTGGTTTAGAATACAAATATAGGCAAATAATCAAAATATTCATTTTTTTGTGTGAATAAAGCACTTGCTTTTATACACACAAAAAAATATACTTAGAGTAGTCCTACTTTTGTCGGAAAAAGATTTTGAACTGTGTCAGGGCTGAAAAGAAGCAGCACTTATAGATATTTTTTTGGACAATTGTGGGCCTCCGTAACATGTAACAAAGACTTAATTTTTTAATATTTACGACAATTACTATAAAGAACAACTATTTCAATTGTCTTATAGGATATTTATCCATATTTTTTTTTCTTTTAATTTAAGGAATTTAGATATTATACCTATTTTTAGGCGGTGCCCAGATTCGAACTGGGGGATAAAGGATTTGCAGTCCTCTGCCTTACCACTTGGCTACACCGCCGTTTTCTGTAAATCAGTTTTATACTCTATAGATTACAACATTTTGGTCTGTTTATCAACTCTGCATTCTCAGCCGTGTTCTTTTCTAATAGCTTCAAACAAATTTTTCTATTTGTAATCACTCATTTATTCATATCTATATGATTTTGTTTCGTCAAAAAGTGGCCATCCCTGATTTTCTTGATGCACAACGGAAAAGTTTTCGTATTTTTTTAGAGACTGGGATTCGTCGCGAACTTGAATTTGTTTCTCCGATTATTGGAAATTCATTAGGGACAAGTATTCGACAACCGACGAACCGTTATATTTCTGTATCCTTTTTAGCTCAAGACTTTTATTTAAAGGCGCCAAGTTATACACCACAAGAAGCTATTCATAATATGGAGACATATAATAGTCAACTTGTGGTACCTGTTCATATTTCTTCACAAAGTTTAGATGTGAGCTGTGTTTTACCAGTAACTTTTTGTGATCTCCCATTAATGACAGAACATGGAACATTCATTATTAATGGATCACCACGTGTAATTGTGCACCAAATTGTACGTTGTCCAGGGGTATATATTAAAGCACAATTTGATCAAAAGAACCGTCGTTCACATTTAGTTAGTTTTTTATCTTCTTACGGTTCGTGGCTTCGTCTTGAAACAGTTCCCCGTAATCCTGAAGTGTATGCTTGTATTGATAATCTCCGTAAGTTACCAGTTACACTTTTATTAGCAGCACTTGGTTTTAATTTCAAACAAGTTTGTGCTGTTGTAAGTGATCCAAATGCATTAGTATTTACTGAATCTCTTTTAAAACCACAATCTTGTGAAGATGCAATGGTCATGATGACTGCATTAATGTTTCCACATCGTGCTGGAAGTGTTTTAAAAGCAAAGAAGTTTTTATTTACTCATTTTTTTCATGCACGACGTTATAGCTTAAGTGAGGTAGGTCGTAAACGAGTTAATCGTAAATTACGTATGCGCCATAATCTCCCATATTTAACATTAATGCCAGAAGATGTGCTTGCTGGAGTAGATTATCTTCTTCGTGTAAGTAATGGAGAAAGCCAATTTTTAGATGATATTGATCATTTAAAAAACCGTCGTGCACGTTTAGCTGGAGAGTTAATTCAAACACAGTTCCGCTTAGGATTAAATCGTTTAGAACGCAGTGTACATACTCGTATTAGTGATGAGACATTATTACGACAAAAGCGTTTAGGTGTTGCTCTACCATCGCTAATTCGAACACAAATTGTCGGGTCCGTTTTTAAAGAATTTTTTGGGTCAAACCAATTATCACAGTTTATGGACCAGACGAATCCATTGGCTGAAATTACACATAAACGACGTTTAAGTTCATTAGGGCCAGGTGGATTACACCGTGATCGTGCTGGACTTATTGTTCGTGGTATTCACCCAAGTTATTATGGTCGTATTTGTCCAATTGAAACTCCAGAAGGAAAGAATGCAGGATTAGTAGGTTCTATTGCAACATATGCACGTGTTAATGCAGATGGATTTTTAGAGAGTCCTTATGTTCTTATGCAATCAGAAAATTCAAATCAGGATGATGGTTTTTTCTTATTAAACGCTTCATATGAAGATAAAGTTATTGTTGCAGCAGCTGATACACAAATGGCAGCATCCCGTGTTCCAGCACGTACACGTCGTGAATTTATTGAAACTGAGCCGAATGAGATTACCTTCTTAGGGCTATGTCCAATTCAATTTATGTCCATTGCAACAGCATTAATTCCATTTTTAGAACATGATGATGCCAACCGTGCATTAATGGGTTCAAATATGCAACGTCAAGCTGTATCACTTTTAACACCGCAGCGTGCTTTTGTTGGAACAGGGTTAGAAGCCCGTGTTACACATGATTCGGGTGCAGTTGCACGTATTCGTAAGAGTGCATATGTCTTATATGCAGATTCACAACGTATTGATGTCTTAACTGAAAAATCGGTGGGACGTAAATCTCCAAACGAGCCTTCTTTTGAACGTGAAACAATTGCACTTACAACATACCAACGTTCAAACCAAGATACATGTATGCATCAACGTCCAAGTGTTGTGCCAAATACTTGGGTTCACGCAGGAGAATGTTTAGCTGATACGGCTTCAACTGTAGCGGGTGAGTTAGCTCTTGGAAAAAATATTCTTGTGGCGTATATGCCATGGGAAGGATATAACTTTGAAGATGCTGTTTTAGTAAGCGAACGTTTAGTTTTTGAGGATGTTTTTACATCTGTTCACATTGAACGTTATGATATTTCAACTTCTCGTACGCGTGATGGTCAAGAATATATTACTTCCAAAGTTGAAAAGAATATGCATCTTGATCAATTTGGTGTAATTAAGGTTGGAACATGGGTAGAGCCAGGTGATATTCTTGTTGGAAAAGTATCCCCACAACAAGAATCTGAAAACACCCCAGAAGGTCGTTTACTTCGTGCAATTTTTGGAGGTGCTACACGTGATGTCAAAGATACTCCATTAGTTGTGCCTAGTGGTGTAACTGGTCGTGTATTAGAATGTCGAACATTATTTGAAACAACCAAATATAATGAAGAATTAGATTCATATGAGTCTGTTGGTTCAGTACACATTTTCTTAGTACAAAAGCGTAAAGTTCAAGTGGGTGATAAAATTGCTGGTCGACATGGAAATAAAGGGATTATTTCTAATATTTTACCACGCCAAGATATGCCATTCTTACAGAATGGTACACCTGTAGATATGGTTTTAAATCCATTAGGAGTACCTTCGCGTATGAATGTGGGCCAAATTTTCGAATGCCTTCTTGGATTAGCAGCACATACTTTAGAGCAAAACTATAAAGTTTTACCATTTGATGAAATGCATGGTGATGAAGTATCTCGTGGTTTTGTATATCAACAATTATATAAAGCTCGTTGTGCAACAAACCAAAAATGGGTATTCCGTCCAGAGTCACCTGGTAAGAGTATTTTATTTGATGGTCGAACAGGGTATCCATTTGATCAACCAGTGACAGTAGGATATCCATATATTTTAAAATTAGTTCACTTAGTAGACGATAAAATTCATGCTCGTTCAACTGGCCCATATTCACTTGTTACACAACAACCTTTAGGTGGTCGTTCAAAACATGGTGGGCAGCGTCTAGGAGAAATGGAAGTTTGGGCACTTGAAGGATTTGGTGCAGCATACACGTTACAAGAATTATTAACAATTAAGTCTGATGATATGCGTGGTCGTAACCTTGCTTTTATGTCAATTATTCGTGGAAACTTATTACCAAAACCGGGTGTCCCTGAATCATTTAAAGTATTAGTATGTGAATTACGTGGGCTTTGTCTAGATATTAGTCTTTCCCAAATTCCATCAAATTAGCCGTGAATATTTTTAAAGAAATGTACAACATTTCAATATCTGATGTATTTCTACAATTTTTCGTATATAAATCAGATTATTTTTTTTATCTATCCAACTTAAATTATTATGAGTCACGATATTGATTATATTCAAATCCAAGTCGCGTCCCCGAAAGAAATTGAACGGTGGTCGCAGCGTGTACTCCCGAATAACGAAGTTGTTGGGGAGATTACAAAAGCTGATACTATCAATTACCGAACATTCAAACCTGAACGTGATGGTTTATTTTGTGAGCGTATTTTTGGGTCTATTGTAAATAATGAATGTTCCTGTGGAAAAACACGACGCCGTAAACCAGTACAGAAACCTGGAGCTACCTCATTAGATGATAGTAGTACTTTTACCGCAAATGATGATTCAGCAGGATATGTTTGCCCAACTTGTGGGGTAGAACCAACAGATACTAAAGTTCGCCGTTATCGTATGGGTTGCATCCGTTTACGTAAACCAGTTGCCCATTTATGGTATTTCCGTAATACGCCAAATATTTTATCTGTGCTATTAAATATTAGTGCGGGACAGACTGATGAATTACTTCACTTTGATTCGTATACTCCAGCTTCATCTTCGGTAATGAATTATTTATTACATGGTGGAACTGAGTGGTATATCGATGAATGGGAAGCGATGCATACAAGTTTTGGACATATGCCCCAAAAATCAAGTTTTGAACTTGGGATGGGGTCTATTAGTAATGATGAACTTGATATTGAAGCTGTCTGGAATATTGATGCTTGGACACACGGAGAGCATCAGAAAACAAAATATGGTTTACCTTTAGAACCACGAACAACAGAAAACTGTGGTGCAGAAGCTGCTCATGCGCTTCTTAGTCAATTAGACTTACCTTTTATGGAGCGTATGCTTAGTACACGTTTACGCCAAAAAGTTAAGACATATCATTCAAAATCACGTAAAAAGTATGTTGAAACGGCATTTGATGCTTTAGACCAGTTTGGGATTGATAAAGTATCAGATTTAAATCCAGGTTGGGAACCTACAGAAGAGGAGCAAGAAGAAAATGCTAAGCATTTACGTAATTTAAAATTAACGCGCCAAGGGCAACGTAATCGTGGACTCAATGCTAAAATTAAAAAATTAGCTAAACGTTTACATTATGTTCGTTTATTAGCACGTAAGCAATTACGTCCAGAATGGATGATTGTTTCTGTCTTCCCAGTTTTACCGCCAGATTTACGACCAATGATTCAAATGGCAAGTGGCCGTTTTGCTGCTTCTGATTTAAATGATTTATATCGTCGTTTAATTTACCGGAAGATTCGTTTTGATAAATTTTGTAATTTATTTGATGCTGAGTTTTTACCGGATTTACTGATTCGACATGATCTATGTCTTTTACAAGAAGCTGCTGATGCCATCATTGATAATGGACGTCTTGAGAAACCAGCACAGCGCCCAAATAAAAATGTTTTTAAATCATTAACATCAATTATTGAAGGTAAACATGGTCGTTTCCGACAAAATTTATTAGGAAAACGTGTTGATTATTCAGGGCGTTCGGTTATTGTAGTTGGGCCTAAATTACGATTACACCAGTGTGGTTTACCGCGTGAAATGGCTTTAGAGTTATTCCACCCGTTTATTATTCAAGCATTATTAGAACACAGTGTTGTTCGTAATATTCGTGCAGCTAAAAATTTAATTCAAAAACGTACGCAAAAAGTCTGGGATATCCTTGAATATGTTGTATATGCACATCCACTATTATTGAACCGTGCACCAACATTACACCGTTTAGGAATTCAGGCATTTGAACCAATTCTTCTTTCAGGGCGTGCAATTCAATTACACCCATTAGTATGTCCTGCGTTTAACGCAGACTTTGATGGTGACCAAATGGCTGTTCACATTCCATTATCATTGGAAGCACAAGCTGAAGCACGGTTATTAATGTTAGCTACACACAACTGGCTTTCTCCAGCTACTGGTGAACCAACTATTCTTCCAAGTCAAGATATGATTCTTGGATTCTATTATTTAACAACTCGGCGCCAAATTAAGCCTAGTTCACAAACTACTTCGGTACATGCAATCCAACAAACAAAACCAACGTTTAAAGTATTCGAAACATTTGATCGCGTGCTTCAACGTTATTCATTAGGTGCATTACAACTTCATGATTTAGTTTGGGTAAAAGCTGAGGCTCCTTCGGATTGTCAGCAATCTCTTCCAATTGAAGGTCGAGTACAATCAAGTGGACATAATACACTAATTTATGATGCAGTTGTAGCTGAATCATGGTCAATTTCGCCATTACCTATGCAATCAACATTACAACTTGCTGTTCCATCAGACACGTCTACGGAACCAGTTTTTGGACATGTACCACAAATGCATCGTATGTCCTCATCAACATTCTATCTTCGTACAACTCCTGGACGACTAATTTTGAATTCTCTCATTTATGAAAACCTTTTTTTGTAACCGAACGGTTGATAAAAGTGAAATGAAACGTTTAATTAAATGGGTTTTACTTAATTACGGGACGCAAAAAGCAACCCGTTTTGTCGACCATTTAAAAACACTTGGATTTCACTCTGCTACATTGGCAGGTATTTCATTAGGTATTGATGATTTACGTATTCCACCAGTAAAATCTGTATTTTTAAAAAATGCAGAAAAAGATATTTTAGATAATGATCTACGTTATACACGTGGACAAATTACAGCTGTAGAGCGTTTAGAAAAAGCTCTGGATATTTGGAACACTACAAATGACACTTTAAAAAATGAAGTAATTGCGCACTTCCGTGAAACTGATATTTTTAACCCAGTGTATATGATGGCTTTTTCTGGGGCACGTGGAAATATTTCCCAAGTACGCCAACTTGTTGGAATGCGTGGTCTTATGGCTGACCAACAAGGGCAAGTTTTAGATTTCCCAATTCGTCGTAATTTCCGTGAAGGGTTAACTGTAACAGAATATATGATTTCGTGTTATGGTGCCCGAAAAGGATTAGTTGATACAGCATTACGTACCGCTAATTCAGGATATTTAACACGTCGTTTAGTAGATGTTGCCCAAAGTGTAATTATTCAACAAGTAGATTGTGAGACAACTGAAGGTCTGGAGGTTGTACCATCTGAGAAAAATGAATATGCCAACATTATGGGTCGTGTCTTATTACAGCCTGTGATTGATGAACAGACTGGAAAATATTTAGCTCGTAAAAATACAGAGATTTCACCTGCGCTTGCAGCTCAATTAGTTAAATTACCAAAAGTTGTAGTGCGTTCTGCATTAACTTGTCGTTTAAATTCTGTTTGTCAGCTTTGTTATGGTTGGGATTTATCAAAACATAGACTAGTTCAACTAGGGGAAGCTGTTGGTGTACTAGCGGCTCAGTCAATTGGGGAGCCTGGGACCCAGCTTACAATGCGTACATTCCACACTGGTGGAGTATTTGCAGGTGAAGCCACTGAAAAAGTATATGCACCATATTCTGGAATTATTTCATATAGTGGAACTCCTCGAGGTCGAAAAGTTACTACCCGATTTGGTGAACCTGCATTTTTAACAGTAGTACCTGTATCCATTAAGATTACTCGACCAGATCGATCAAAATCAGTAATTCTTCAATTCCCAGCATTTACTCTTTTATTTGTGTATCCAGGCCAATATGTAATGTTTCACCAAAGTGTGGCAGAGTTATCACGTATAGAATCTGACTCGCAATTACCTGAAACTTCGGGTGATATGAAAGTTGTTGAGAAACAACTTCTTGCTCCGGATACTGGCCAAATTTATTACAACAAAAATACGGCTTTTACACGTAGTGGAACTAGCAATAAAGCTTTATCAAATAAATCTTTAAGTCAAGTACCAAAAGTTTTTGCTGGGTATGGTTTTATTTGGATTTTATCTGGTTTATTATTACGTAATAATCTAAATTGCCGTGGTGATTATTTTCATAAAACATTTCAACCTTTTACTTTTAAACCAATAGCAGACCAGAGTAGTTTAAATAGCCTTATTGTAGACTCATACCAAACTGCGACGGAGAAATTATTGAAATATCAAGAAAATTCGTCGCGTTTAAAAACGAAACCTTTTATTTCATATAAAACAGTTTATAAGCAACAACAGCAATTATTTACACAAATTGATCAACTTGTTGGAGTTAAAACAAAATCGGTTTCAACTCATCTTTTTGTTAAAAAACGACAGAAATTTGAAACTCCAGTTTATACGGATAGAAATTTTTCCACTAGAGACAATTTACCCGTATTTGATGGGTATACTACGGTTATTCCAAGTCTAAAAAAGTCCTTTGGGTCGACTGTAGTACTTGATACTTTACTTAATTCTAAATTTTATAATTGGTGTACAACACAGGATAAAAATATACCAGTTTATGGTATTTCAACTCAGAAATCAGGTCTTCTTACATTAAATTTAGAGTCTAAGCCAGTAACAGGAATTCGTAAACTTTCAAATTACCCGACAAGTGGATTTACTGTACCTCTCGAATATAAGTTAAATTTAGTCGAAGTAATAACTACCGATAATTACCAACTGTCACACATTTACCCAACAGTTTTATCAAAGACGGAACAGGATGCTAAATCAAAATGTTCAAATGTTTTTGCACATAAAACTTCAGGTCTTTGGCGTAATAGTTGTTTACGAACTATTCGAAAAAAAGGTTTAAAAGATTCTAGTTTAAAAATTAAACTTGGAAAGGCATGTTTTAGAGTTAGTACAAATAAATCATTAGTTCGTAATAAAAATATTAATATTTCGTTACGTTATGATACTGGTTTAGCAAGCTCTATGGCGTCGGCTAAGAAAGGATCTATAAATTTTAACGCGGCAGTTTCTATAGCGCAGCCATATAAAAATAGTTCACAAATTTGCCAGACATTACCATTGCAGGAATTTACACAAAATGGAGTAATGGATTCGGTTTCTGGAGATCACTTATTTAATTGGAACCAACTTCGTCAATGTTTAATGTTGACTAATTCAGTAAGAAATTCTGGGCAGCAGAAGCCAAACCGTTTCCCATTAGCAAGTAATCTTGTAACTACAGGTTGGCCAGTGTCACAAGATTCTTTAGAGTACCAACTTCCAATGGAAGTTTGTGCAACACAAAACGGTACATTAGATACTCCAACAAAAAATTTAAATTTTTACTATGGATTAGAGGGTGAAATTCGACTTCCAGGTCTTGCTGTCACAAAACAAAATCAGCATGCGTTTAAACGTTCAAGTGAACAATGTTTAGTATCTCTTGGTCAATATTTACGTGTTGGTGATGAATTAATGCCTGGGATTCGCACACCATACGGTGGGCAAGTAATTCATATTGATGAAACATCTATTATTTTACGTCGTGTTTATTCATATGCAATGTCGAGTGGTTCTTCATTATTGGTAGACCAGGGTCAATTAATTCAGAAAGATGTTTCGTTTGGAACACTTCTTTCATTTGAATCAGACGCAGGTGATATTGTACAAGGATTACCTAAAGTTGATGAATTATTAGAGGCTCGAGAGCCCGTAGAGAAAATTGCTTCAAGTATGCATGCTCAATTAGCAACTCTTTTCTTATTTTATTCCAAGACTTATGGTTTACGTGAGGGCTGTCGTCGTAGTCTTCAAGAAGTTCGTCGTATGTTAGTAAACGAAGTTCAAGCGGTATATGGATCACAAGGTGTATTTATTTCTGATAAACATATTGAAATTATTGTTCGTCAAATGACTACGTACGTCTTAATCACTGATCCAGGAGAGACTAATTTATTACCAGGCGATGTAATTGATCTACGTCGTGTAGAGCATTTTGAAGCAAAGAAAGGTTTAAATCCAGTACAATACCGTCCAATCTTACTTGGTATTACTCGTGCATCTCTTGCTGCAGAGAGTTTTATTGCAGCAGCAAGTTTCCAAGAAACAAAACGTGTTTTAACCCGAGCAGCTGTCGAGGGTCAAATTGACTGGTTAACTGGCCTTAAAGAAAATGTAATTTTAGGTCGTCTTATTCCAGCTGGAACAGGTCTTTATGTGTAATAATTAAATTTAAATTTAGCTTGTTTCATTTTTTTGCCACCTATATTTTTTGTAGGTGGCAATCATGAATAATAGTGTATGATATACACTCTATTTATTTTATGCTACAATTTGGGCATATAAGTTATGAATCGATAGATTCTAGCTTTCGTGAATGTTAATTTATTTTTATTTTATAGATTTATTATGACAAAGTTAGAAGCATTTTTAGAGGCTGGTGTACATTTCGGTCACCAAGTGGGGCGTTGGAATTCAAAAATGGCACCATATATCCATGAAACGAAAAATGGTGTACATATTCTTGATCTTGTACAAACACTTGATGATTTAGAAAAAGCACGTCCTGTTTTAAAGCGCGCAAAAAATGTTTTATTTGTAGGGACTCGCACACAAATCGCCCCGATTATTGAAAATACAGCTCAAAAAGTAAACGGGCACTATGTAAATACACGTTGGGTTGGTGGTCTTCTTACAAACTGGAAGACAATGTCGATGTGTCTTCAAAAATTAAACCGTTTAGATAAACAGTTAAGTGAAGACGGTGTAACATCAGGTCTCTCAAAGAAATCTATTCTTCAGCTTAAAAAGCAACGTGCACGTCTTGAGAAATTTTTTGGTGGGTTACGTGGTTTATCTGAATTACCAGATCTTGTTGTAATCGTAGGACAACCACATGAAAAGAATGCTGTACTTGAGTGTCAGCGTTTAGGTATTCCAACTCTTACATTACTTGATTCAAACTGTGATCCAACACTGTCAACATACGGTATTACAGCTAATGATGACTCTACTCGTTCCGTAGAAATTATTCTTGAATCATTAATTGCAAACTAATTTCAATCTATTTGTTAATGAGGGATTTTAAAATCCCTCATAACAAAATAGCTC
>Ga0213868_10000517_pt1 | contig 36257 bp, 34 predicted proteins | sample PICome_9_FD_160087 | JGI IMG/M metagenome (GOLD analysis project Ga0213868, IMG submission 160087) | Coastal seawater microbial communities near Pivers Island, North Carolina, United States - PICO127 | ecosystem: Environmental > Aquatic > Marine > Coastal | place: USA: North Carolina...
CCCGCTATGTGGAGCCCAAGGGTGCAAAGCGACAGAATGCGTTTTGCCGAGGCATGGAGGTTGATGCTTGAGCAAACCAAAAACCTAGACTTTTATCAAGAAATGGTTTCTGGGATTTTAGTAAAAGGCGAAAAAATTGTGGGCGTTAAAACCTCTCTTGGAATAGAAGTTCGAGCCAAAACAGTTGTGCTCACTAACGGAACCTTTTTAAATGGCCTTATTCATATTGGAGAAAAACAATTTGGGGGAGGTAGAGCTGGAGAGAAAGCTGCGCATGGCATCACAAAAGAACTGGTTGATCTTGGCTTTGAATCTGGCAGAATGAAGACAGGAACGCCTCCAAGGGTTGATGGAAGATCACTTGATTTTTCAAAAATGATTGTACAGCCAGGCGATGTTTCTCCAGAAAAATTTTCTTATTTAAAAACAACTGCGCCTCTTACCCACCAACGCGATTGTCATATGAGTCATACAAGTAAAGCAGTTCATGATTTACTTAGAGAAGGGTTTGATCGATCTCCAATGTTCAATGGAGCAATTAATAGTGTTGGACCCAGGTATTGTCCTTCTATAGAAGATAAGATTAATCGTTGCTCTGAAAAGGATTCACACCAACTATTTGTAGAACCAGAAGGCTGGGATACAGTTGAGTACTACATCAATGGATTTTCTACTTCCTTGCCAGAAGACGTTCAGTTTAGGGCATTAAGAAGCGTAAAGGGTTTCGAAAACGTTAAGTTTTTTAGACCAGGATACGCCATTGAATATGATTATTTCCCGCCAACACAGCTAAAACATACCCTAGAAACAAAGATCATTAAAGGACTCTTTTTTGCAGGCCAAATCAACGGAACAACAGGCTATGAAGAAGCTGCCTCCCAAGGCTTAATGGCTGGTGTAAACGCACACTTAAAGGTGAAGGAACAGGATCCTTTTATTATAAAAAGAAACGAGGCTTATATAGGCGTTTTGATTGACGATCTAATTACTAAGGGCACAGAGGAGCCCTATAGAATGTTCACCTCTCGGGCAGAGTATAGAACTTTGTTGCGTCAAGACAACGCAGATTTTAGGCTTACTCCCATGTCTTATAAAATTGGACTAGCTTCCAGTGAGCGCCTTAGATTAATGGAAGAAAAAAAGCAGAAAAGCGATGCCTTTATACGTTTTTTCAAAAAAAGCAGTGTTGCCCCTGAGGTTATAAATCCCATTTTAAAGGCAAAAGATTCCGCAACAGTAAAGCAGAGTGACAAACTTTTTAAACCCCTATCAAGGCCAAATATAACAATGCAAGACGTCCAACAAATAGAAGCTGTCTCGTCTTATATTGAAGCCCACAACCTTGATCATGAAGTCCTACAGCAAACCGAGATACAAATCAAATATGCAGGGTATATAGCAAAAGAGAAAAACAACGCAGACAAACTTAATAGGCTCGAGGGAATTAAAATACCTGAGGGCTTTGATTACACGAAACTAAAATCTTTGTCTTTTGAGGCCAAAGAAAAATTAAGCGCTATAAAGCCAGTAACGATTTCACAAGCTTCCCGCATTAGTGGTGTTTCTCCAAATGACATATCTGTAATGCTCGTTTACATGGGTAGATGACCATTCTGTTCCACGTGGAACAATACAACAAAAAGAGATAATAATTTACATTGAAGACTCCCAATCACCCCATATATGTTTCAACAAAAGATTATTTTAAATCTCAAGAACCCTTTGATTTGGTATGGGACTCCTCTAGGGAAATTTTAATAACAACACCTCAGCCAGCTCCTGAGAGAATGGCTAGTTACTACCAAGACCAAGAGTATATTTCTCATTCAGACACCGGTAAAGGGCTTATCCCTTTTTTGTATAGGCTGGTTCAAAAACGGTCATTAAAACAAAAAGTAAAATTAATCAACAAACTGTCAAGCCATAAAGGAATCCTCCTTGATATTGGAGCAGGTACAGGCGCTTTTTGTCAAAGCATGACACAAGATTCTTGGCAAGTATATGGCGTAGAGCCCAACGAAAATGCAAGAGAGATCGCGGCCCAAAAGAAACTGTTTTTACATCAAAATATACAAGATTTTAAAGGCCAACAGTTTGACGTGGTGACCCTGTGGCATGTATTAGAGCATCTGCCAAATTTAGACAAAACAATCAAAGACATACAACAACTTGTGAAGCCCAATGGTCTTTTGATAATAGCAGTTCCAAATTACAATTCTTTTGACGCAAAACACTATAAAGGGTTTTGGGCAGCATATGATACGCCGAGGCATTTATGGCACTTTTCTCAAAAAGCCATGAGAGGGCTTTTTTCAAAAAACACGAAACTTCTTAAAACAAAACCAATGATATTTGATTCATTTTATGTGAGCCTTTTGTCAGAAAAATATAAATCTGGAAACAACTTTTCTTTAAAAGGATTATGGGTGGGTTTAATGTCAAACCTATCTGCTGTAAAAACCAAAGAGTATTCTTCACTCATATACTGCTTTAAAAAAGGCTAAAACATATTTTACTGCGCTTATAGGGCCCAAAACAAACAATACGGTAAATTGTGCGCAAATAATCAAAAACCTTTTTATAAGGGCTTATATAGCCCCCGCAACAATAGATAAAACATATTTATAAGCACGAAATCAATAGACAGCGCTTATTGTGTTGATTGTTAAGGTTTAGCGTGGAGCAGACGGGTGAGTTTAATAGACAGATCGGTGAAAATGATTTTAGCATTTCCGTTTCGTTCAATATGGTAGGAAGCAATTTCTAGGGCTTCAGAAATCTCAAAAATATTATTTTGATGTACAAAAGGCGCAAACTTTTCAATAGAGAATTTTGTATTAGGCGCATCAAAGAACAGCAGGCTATCTGCCCGGTAGTTTTTAAGCAATGCCTGTCTGAAGGTTTCTTGGCAGTACCCTAAAAATTTTTTTTGTGTTTCTCGTCCCTCCTTTGCAATCTCTTCACTCCAAGAAATAAGCGCATTGATAGAGCTTTTATTTCCTTTTGCCTTAAAAGCTGTGCGCACCCAATCAACAAACCAATGTTCAAAAACAGCATCATCACCCAGGTTGTTAATTAGGTTTAAAGCGTATTGATAATCCCCACCAGACAAATGACTAATTTTTTTTGCTTTTTTTGGCTCGACATCTCTTTGAGAAATAAGATGATTAGAAATATCTTCTTGAGAAAGCAGCGGAAAATGAAGTTTTTGACACCTTGATTGAATAGTTTCTATGATTTTTTCCTCATGCTCGGTCAACAATAAAAGAATTGTTTTTTTGGGAGGTTCTTCTACTAATTTTAAAATTTTGTTAGCACAGGCGCTATTCATTCTATCAGCCATCCAGATAATCATGATTTTGTGGCCCCCTTGGTAGGCTTTCAAAGACAGTTTTTTTAGCATTTGATTTGCTTCATCCACATTGATGCTTCCTTGTTTTTTCTCTATACCTAGAAAAGCGAGCCACTGATACAATGATCCATAAGGATTTTTTGAAACAAAGGCCCTCCAATCTTCCATAAATAAATCAGAAAAGGGATGTTTTTTAACCTTTGAGTTTGTATTTACAGGAAAAACAAAATGCAGGTCTGGGTGTGCAAGATTTGCAACCTTACTACTACAGTTCTCGTAAGCTTTAGACCCGAGGGGGTGGTTGTTAGCTAAAATAGCTTGTGCATAAGCTAAAGCAATAGGTAATATACCGCTGCCAGTTTTACCCACAAAGAGTTGAGCGTGAGGGATTCTAGCATTTTCTATGCTTTTTAGCAAATGGGATTTTATATGATTTTGGCCTATCGTTTCATTAAAAAGCATCTACAAATGTAGCTAAATATTACCAACACAGCTGCCAGAAAAATCTAGTTTTACTTGGCGCTAAAAACTGTATATTTACGTCATTAAAAATCAGCCATGATAACAATACAAGACATTAATTTCAAAGACAAAAAAGCACTGGTAAGGGTAGATTTTAACGTACCTCTTAACAAAGAGTATGTGGTTACAGATCCAACCAGAATACAGGCAGCAAAACCAACAATATTAAAAATTCTTAATGACGGCGGTAGCTGTGTGTTAATGTCTCATCTTGGCAGACCTAAAGGCAAAGAAGCAGCTTTTTCGTTACAGCACATTGTTGATTCGGTAAGCAATGTTTTGGGTGTACCTGTTCTATTTGTCTCAGATTGTGTTGGAGACACCGCAGAAAGCGCCGCGGCAAACCTTAAACCTGGTGAGGTGTTATTGCTAGAAAACCTGCGATATTATAAAGAAGAAACCGCTGGAGACAGTCAGTTTGCAAAAAGACTTTCTCAGCTTGGGGATGTTTATGTAAATGACGCCTTTGGTAGCGCACATAGAGTTCACGCATCAACAGCGATCATTACAGAAAACTTCCCAAAAGATAAATGTTTTGGCGCCTTACTTGCTTCAGAAATGCGCAATCTAGAAAAAGTATTAGGAGACAGTAAAAAACCAGTTACTGCTGTTATTGGAGGAGCAAAAGTTTCTTCAAAAATAACTGTGATAAAAAATATATTAGACAAGGTGGATCATCTTGTTATTGGAGGCGGTATGGCCTTCACATTTGTAAAGGCTCTTGGAGGAAACATAGGCAGCTCTCTTGTGGAAGACGATAAGCAAAACCTTGCACTTCAAATTTTAAAACTAGCCAAAGAAAAGGGAGTAGAAGTTCATTTGCCTGTTGATGTGATCGCTGCAGACCAGTTTTCCAAAAATGCCACCACTCAAATAAGTTCCATCAACCATATACCACAAGGGTGGATGGGTCTGGATGCAGGTCCACAATCCAACCATAATTTTGAACAGGTGATTTTACAATCAAACACCATTTTATGGAACGGCCCTGTGGGTGTTTTTGAAATGGCCCTTTTTTCAAAAGGGACCCGCTCTTTAGCAAATGCCATAGCAAAGGCAACACACCGAGGCGCTTTTTCTCTTGTTGGGGGCGGAGATTCTGTTGCAGCAGTAAAGCAATTTAATATGAGCGACAAGGTAAGTTACGTATCTACTGGTGGAGGCGCCATGCTTGAGATGCTAGAAGGCAAAACACTTCCGGGAATTCAAGCAATTATTGACTAACACCTGGCACCCCGTATAAGAGGATTGCTTGTCTGTGATCTAGCCAATAGAAATTTGAATTGTTTATTTTTGAGTAAAATTTTTTGCACCAGTATTGCGTTGCTATTTTAAGTATGAAACATCTGTTTTGCGTTATTTTTTCTCTTTTGTGCGCTTTTGGTCAGAGCCAAGACTCTTTGGTTGGCCAACCAAGTAAGCGGGAAAGCTCCATTGCTGTTAACGTCCAAGACCAAGATTCTTTACCACCTGCTAAAATAAGAATAAAAGACACGCTTCAAAGCAATGATGTGCCTGTAATCACTCTAAATACGGAGCCTTTAATAGCCCTTCCAGACAGCACAAAGACAAACCTTCAAGACATGGCCCTGGCCAGGCGTTATGACAGCCTTTGGCTCGAAGCATTATACGCCAATGATATGTTTGAGCAGATTTACGGAAGCATTGCCACAATGGCCTTTGAGCCCGTTGAGTATAAGGAACTTCCCACAGACACATTAAAAGCTCGATTGGCAGAAATTAATAGTAGAACCCCAATAAACGTAGAGTACAATCCAGCACTAGAACGCGTAATTAAAAACTATCTCAAGAATCGCCGGTCAACAATGGGGAAGCTCATGGCATTAAGCGACTATTACTTTCCCATGTTTGAGCAAATCTTAGACAACTACAATATGCCTTTAGAGCTTAAGTATCTTGCTATTGTAGAGTCCGCCTTAAGACCAAGAGCAACTTCCAGAGTTGGTGCTGCGGGTCTTTGGCAATTTATGTTTAGCACCGGGAAAATGTTTGACCTAAAGGTAAATAGCTATGTAGATGACAGAAATGACCCTTTAAAAGCCACACATGCTGCTTGTAAATACCTCCAAGCACTGCATAAGAGTCTTGGAGATTGGGATTTAGCTTTAGCAGCCTATAACTCAGGGCCAGGAAATGTTTCAAAGGCAATTAGAAGGTCTGGAGGGCGTGTAAATTATTGGAATATCCGCCAACATCTTCCGCGAGAAACCGCGGGGTATGTTCCGGCATTTTTGGCAACAATGTATATTTTTGAATACTCAAAAGAGCATGGCTTTAAAAGCGATGGACCAACAATACCTTATATAGTTACAGACACCATTAATATAAAAAAACAAATTGCCCTAGAGCATGTTGCCCTTCTCACAGATAGTAATCTTGAGCAGATAAGGTTTTTAAACCCACAATACAAACTAGGGATCATACCTGTGGTTAAAAATCAGAATTATTCATTGCGTTTGCCGATCGATAAATTAGGTCTTTTTGTTACAAACCAAGATTCAATTTATGCCTACGCAACTCATGCATTTAACAAAAGAGAAAAACCATTACCTGAATTAAATGACTTTGACAAAAAAACATATTACAGGGTACAGCCAGGAGATTATTTAGGTAAAATAGCGGCTAGATTTGGCGTGAGAGTTAGCCAGATTAAAAGGTGGAATGGTCTTAGAAACAACAATATAAAAATAGGAAAACGCTTGGTTGTATTTCCAAGAAAAATACCAAGTGTTGCCATAAAAAATTCATCTAGGAACAACAAGGATGCTACAATATATACTGTAAAACAAGGAGACTCTCTTTGGAGTATTGCCCAGCAATATCCAGGAGTTAGCGTAGCTGATATTAAAAAGAAAAACAACCTTAAAAGTGTTAAGTTAAGCCCAGGGATGGAGCTTAAAATTTTATAATAACTAGTTAATATTTTGTATGAAACCCACTTATATTTTATATGTATTGTTTATTGCTTTGCTTGCTTGTGGAGACACAAAAACAACTACCCAAACCTACAAACAGCCATCTGTCGGGACCATTAACTCGCTAAAAGTTGTGACCCCAAACCCTCTTTGGAAGGGTATTGTGGGGGATCAAATACGCTCTAGCTTTGCCTCTCCCACCCCTGGGCTACCACAAGACGAGCCGCTATTTTCTATAAGACAGTTACCCCTAGAGGTCTTTAGTGGTTTTGCTAAAACACCACGTCTTTTTCTGCACCTTACTATTGCAAATAAAGACACCATTGTGATGCGTAAAAATCCATTTGCAAAACCCCAAACAGGTGTTTTCATAACTGCAACCTCTCAAGAGAAACTAATTGGTTTAATTAAAGAAAACGCATCAAAAATCATAGAGAATTTTAAGCTTTCAGAAATTAAAGAAAGACAAAGAAGAACAAAAAAATCAAAACTAAGACTAGATTCATTACCCGCCGCCTTTGGACTTACTCTTGAGATTCCCTCTGCCTATCATATTGCTAAATCCCAGGAAGATTTTTATTGGATACGTAAACCCCTTAAATCTGGACACACCAACATCATTATCTATCAGGTGCCCCTACAAACAATACCTCAGGACAGTACCGCCCTTCAGGCTATTATTAACATGAGAGATACCCTAGCCAGCAAACAATTGCCTGTCGAGGATGGTGCTAAATTTATTACAGAACAGGCCTATACGCCCTATATAACAGCCACAACCATTGATGGTAAATTCGCTTTTGAAACCAAAGGAACATGGGAGATTCAAAACCAATGGATGGCAGGCCCTTTTGTTAATTATTCTGTAAGGGACACCATCAATAATAGATACCTTGTGTTGGAGGGCTTCACCTACGCCCCATCAAGTTCAAAAAGAGATTTGCAATTAGAACTAGAATCTATATTAAAATCGGTAAAGATTAAATAGAAAATAAAAGCCTACAATTAGTTATAAAAACCCTACTAGTGATGCAAAAAATATACCACCTTTCTACCTGCGACACCTGTAAAAGAATCCTCAAAGAGTTAGCCCTCCCAAGCACTTACTTATTTCAAGATATTAAGAAAACACCTGTTGATCAAAAGCAGCTAGAGGCGCTTAAAGAATTGTCAGGAAGCTACCAAGCTTTGTTTAACAAACGCGCAAGGCTCTACAGGGAAAGAGCTCTTTGTGTGCAAACCCTGGCAGAGGAAGATTACAAGAGTTTGATACTCGAGCATTATACTTTTTTAAAACGCCCAGTAATTGTAAACAAAGAACAGATTTTTATAGGCAATAGCAAAAAAGTAGTTGCGCAGGCCAAAATTTCAATTCAAAACCCCTAAGCTTTTTACTACCCATCAATAAACCCAATTACGGCACTATATACCTCTTCTGATTTTAAATCGTGTTTGAGCCCACTGGTAATATATGTATTAATTTTAGGCTGTGATTTTAAGATCTTTTCAATAGTAGCATAGGGAGTTACAACATCTTTTTTATCATGAATAACAAGTGTGGGCTGTGTTACCTTTTCTAAAAACGAGGACAAATTAACTTCCTGATGAGGTAATTTTAAAATGGTATTTACCTTTTGACTCAAATTTGTAATGGAGCGTTTTGATAGACCGAGAAGTTCTTTAAAATAAGAAAATACGGCATCCATCCCAGAGGCTGATCCCATTAGGACAAACTTTTTGACATCAATAGCTGGATTTATTTTATAACAATACCCTATTGCAGTGGTACTAAGTGAGTGTCCAATTATCACCTCTACAGGACCAATGTGGTTTAAGGCAGCCTCAATGGCCTGCCTAAACACCTCAACATTTAGCTTGTCTCCCTTGGACATGCCGTGCCCTGGAGCATCCAGGGCATAGAGGGTATATTTTTGTTTGTCGAGCATTGTATAATAGGGCAACCAGCGCTGAGAATTGCTTTCCCAGCCGTGCAAAAAAAGAATTTTTTTTGATCCACCACCCCATTTATGGAGCACCGCAGAGGCTTGTTCAAGCACGAGGGTATGCTGTATTGCTTTTTTTAAAAAAGCCCGTCCTTTTTCTGAAATACCCGCCCTGCGTACTTTGCATAATAAATTAAAAGCGAAATTTGCTCCCCAAACAGGAGAGACAAGGGCTGTAAGGTTCAAAAAAAAGCCAATAGATTTGGTGATAAATTCCTTCATATAAATGAAAAGTGTGAATTTTTTATCCTTTTTAATCTTTAAAAGGGGCAAAGATACCAATAGCCTTTCTTATATTCAGAGATTACGATCAATGTATTTTATTTACCCCAGGATGTTTCAAAAGTTTAGTAATTTTAAGCCTGAAATACTTCAATTACAAAAAAGATACATGCCAATTATTAGGTCAAAATTTAAAGCCAAAGGCCTTTTTAAAAGCGGGCACTTCTCAACGATATATTCTGCAAAAATTCGGCCAATACCTAAGGTGGTTCAGGTAAGAAAACGACTTGAATTAACAGATGGAGATTTTGTAGATATAGATTGGAGTTATTGGACCACTAAGGGGGTCAAAAGCCAAAAAGTAGCGATTTTACTACACGGGCTTGAGGGAGATGCACAAAGAGTTTATATGCAAGGACAGACCAGGGTATTAAATCAAGGCGGCTGGGATGTGGCAGGTTTGAATCATCGAGGATGCAGCGGGGAAGAAAACCGCATGTACTTGTCCTACAACAGTGGGCGCACACAAGATTTATCTGAACTTATAGACCACATACTCTCTCAAGAATACTATCTAAAAATTGCACTTGTAGGATTTAGCTTAGGCGGAAACCTTTTGTTAAAATATCTTGGAGAACCTAGAGAAATATCTCATAAAATTGTTGCAGGAATTGCCATCTCTGCACCTATTGATTTGCAGTCTTCTCTTGACTCTTTGATGAGAAGAGAAAATATACCTTACACACTCATTTTTATGAGAGATTTACGCAACAAGTACAAACGTAAAATGAAGCTATTTCCAGAGCTGATGTCTAAAGAAAAACTCAGTAAAATAAAAACACTTCTTGATTTTGACAACATATATACCGCACCTGCACACGGTTTTGATAACGCAGCACAGTACTATCAAAAAAGCAGCGCCAAACCCTTTTTGCACAACATAAAAAAACCAGTACTGATTTTAAATGCTGCAAACGACAGTTTTTTGGGTCCAGAGTGTTATCCGTTTCAGGTTGCAAAACAACACGGAAATATTTATCTTGAAGTTCCAGAAACTGGAGGGCATGTTGGTTTTCACCTAACAAATGCCGAGTATTACTCAGAGCTTCGCGTGCTAGACTTTTTAAATTCTATGTTATGATATCAAACCCATATACCGATCAAAACCAACTATATATAGCTCTTGGATACTGCGGGCTTATGCTTTTTATTGCTTGGTTGCTCAAAAAATATCCGCCCAAAAAAATCAATCACCTGTATGGTTATAGAACAAAGAGATCTATGAAAAGCCAATTTACTTGGGACAGCGCAAATAAGTTCTCTGCGTTGATTTTTTTTAAGATTTGTTTGTATAGTTTTTTAATTCCTGTGGCCCTTTACTTTTTATATCCACAACTAAACGTATTAATTACCATTGTTGCAAACACACTGTTACTGATTTACATGCTTTACGCCACAGAAAAACACTTGAAGACTTGTTTTGACAGCCAAGGAACCCCCTTAGAGTAGACCCACCCAAAAAGCACTAATGATTTGCGTACCTTTGTCAACCAACTAACACACTATTAAATACAGCCCATGATTCAATCCATGACAGGGTACGGCAAGCACATAATACAATTGCCAACCAAAAAAATAACGGTAGAAATTAAATCCCTAAACAGTAAAAGTTTAGATTTAAACACCCGGGTTCCATCTGCATATAGGCAAAAAGAATTACAAATTCGGAAATTATTAGCATCAGGGCTCACACGAGGAAAAATAGATTTAAATTTATTTGTAGAATCTACCGCAGGGGAAACAGCCACTAAAATTAATCATAAAACACTAAAGCAATATATGGAGCAGCTCTCTGAGGTTGTTGCCGCAGACCAGGTGGAGCTGTTAAAGATGGCGGTTAAAATGCCAGATGCTCTGAAGACAGAGCGAGAAGAGATTGACGAAGATGAGTTTTCTGAAATTTTAAAGGCGGTATCTCAGGCTTTGGTTGAAATAAATACCTACAGAACAGATGAAGGAGAGGTGTTAAAAAATGATTTTTTAAAGCGAATTTCAAATATCAGCAAGCACCTTGAGGAAGTTTTACTAATAGACAGCCAACGCGTTGAGAGTGTAAAACAACGACTGCGAAGCGCCCTTAGTGATCTTAAAGAGCGGGTTGACGAAAATAGATTCGAACAAGAGTTGATATATTACCTGGAGAAATACGATATCACAGAAGAAAAAGTGCGTCTTGAGAATCACCTAAGCTATTTTAAAGAGGCGATAAACAGCAAGGATAGTAACGGGAAGAAACTAGGGTTCATTACCCAAGAAATTGGTCGCGAAATTAACACCATTGGGAGTAAAAGTAATTTTGCACCCATGCAGCAGCTGGTGGTTCAGATGAAAGACGAATTGGAAAAAATAAAAGAACAAGCTTTAAATGTATTGTAATGGCAAAAGGAGGAAAATTAATTGTGTTTTCTGCTCCCTCTGGGAGTGGTAAAACAACTATTGTTCAGCATTTACTTAAACAGGAAGACCTTAACCTAGAGTTTTCAGTGTCTGCAACCTCACGTAAGCCTCGAGGAGATGAACAGCATGGTAGGGAATATTATTTTTTAAGTCTTTCTGACTTTAAATCTCACATGAAAAAAGACGATTTTTTGGAGTGGGAAGAGGTGTATCGCGACAATTTTTATGGCACCCTTAATAGCGAAATAGAGCGTATTTGGGCAATGGGCAAGAACGTTATCTTTGATATTGATGTTGTTGGAGGATTAAGAATTAAAAGAAAGTTTCCAGAAAGAACGCTAGCTGTCTTTGTGAAACCCCCAAGTGTGGAGGAGTTAAAAATCAGACTTAAAAAGCGCAAGACAGAAAGTGATGAAAAAATAAATGTGCGCATAGCCAAAGCTTCCGTAGAGATGGCAACGGCCCCAAGGTTTGATCAGGTTATTTTAAACGACAGCCTAGACCACGCCTTGAGCGAGGCTAGCAAGTTAGTGGCAAGCCACATTGCCAAACCACTTAAAAACCCAACAGCACTAAACCGCCCTTATAGCAACTCAGAAGAATAATAAATGACCACTTCAAAAAAAATTGGACTTTATTTTGGCACCTTTAATCCTATTCACGTAGGTCATTTGGCAATTGCTAACCACATGGTAGAATTTAGTGATTTAGACCAGGTATGGATGTTGGTAACCCCTCATAACCCACATAAAAAGAAAAGTTCTTTATTAGACAATAATCACCGCCTGATGATGGTTGATATTGCCATAGAGGAGTATCCCAAGATCAAATCAAGTGCTATTGAGTTTGATTTACCTCAACCCAATTACACTGTACACACCTTGGCGGTTTTAGAAGAAAGGTATCCAAAGCATATATTTTGTTTGATCATGGGGGAAGACAACCTTAAGGGCTTCCATAAGTGGAAAAACTATGAGGTAATACTCTCTAGATATGAGCTTTTTGTTTATCCTAGATTGAGTCCAAGTAACACCATCGCCTCGTTAGAGAATCATCCTAAGATAACAAAGGTATCTGCACCAATTATGGAGATTTCTTCAACCGCGATAAGAAAAGGCGTTAAAAACAGGAAAAATATACGCCCCTTACTATCCCAAAATGTCTGGCAGTATTTGGACGAGATGAACTTTTACAAATAATTTTTCAGTTGCTTATGCTTAAAAGCACAGCAGTAATTATACGATATGGAAATTAGGTCTTGGTGCTTGTTTTTTTTGGCGCTTATTTTATGTAGTTGTACCCCAGAGTTATCAAAACCTCAGCCTCAGTCGTTCTCACAAGAGGACCTTCCTAGTTGCGCTAGTAGAGATTGTCCAAAGATTGCTATTGACTATGTATCATACACCCCACATACTATAAGAGAAACGCGATTAAATACTGCTGTAAATTTATTTATTGCGACATCCTTGTACTTAGAAGACCCATCAAAAACCCCCTTGGCATTAACCATAGAAGAGGCAGCAAAAGGGTTTGTTGCTTCGTATTGGCGTGATCACGCAGAGTTCCCAGATTTGGATGCCGAATATTTTATTGAGTCTTCCGTACAGGAAACCCACAGAGATACACGGCTTTTAACCTTAGAGTTCAAGCAATATAAATACACAGGCGGTGCTCATGGCCATCAAGATGTTAGCTACGTTAACTTTAACATTAAAACAGGTGAGAGGCTCACAAGCCAAGTTCTTTTTAAGAAGTATAATGCCTTATGCAACCATGCTGAAATAGCGTTTAGGAAAAAGTTTAACATTTCACCTCAAAGCAGTATTAATGAAAATCACTTCTGGTTTAATGACAATACTTTTACTATGCCCAATAGCCTTGGTTTTAGTCAAGACAGCTTGGTGCTTCACTATAATCAACATGAAATAGCAAGCTATATAGACACCCCTATTGTTTTGAAAATATCTATCTCTGAGGTAGAAGAGTTTCTGAAATAAAAAATCATCTCATGGCGCTGAGATGATTTTTAAATGAAGTAGTTTGTCAAAAAAAGACAAACAGAACAATTAAAAAACCTCAAAACAAAAGTTTGTTGCTTTGAAGATTCCTAAAATCTAAAACTCAAGCCACTATATATACCAAGATAGAAGGGCTTGTAGCTCACAGAAGAGTCTGTGTATGGATTTAACTGATATTTAAACATTGGTTCAACATTAATCTTGAACCTGCTAGACATTTTATAATGCAATCCAAGCCCTATGTTGGAGGCAAAACTGATGCTAGATAAGTTGTTTGCCGCACCAAGAAGTTCACTATAACTCCCTGCGGTAACAGACACTTGATTGTCTCCCAAAACAAGCGTGCTGACACCTCCAATAACATCTAGGCCAAAGGTGCTGTCAAAAAGTGTATAACTTAACTCTAAGGGCACCTCATAGTAGCTGATGTTTTGACTGATAAAGGCTTCTCCGTTTGTTGATTTTGGAGTTATTTCACCAAAGGTTCCGTCTTGGTTTTGATTAGCAAAGGTTCCTAGGTCTTGTGCAATAACAACAATCCCATCACTGTTATAATCAATATTTCTTAAAGCTGCCGAGACAGGGCCATCGCCTAATTCTATATCTGAAGTGCTGTAACTAAGCGCTACATTGTTTATCCCAGAACGAATTTTTAATCGGTCACTCAACGCGTAGCGAATGCCAATACCGTAGCTAATATTTACATCGCCTTTTTGAGCATTGTCAGCAAAGCTGGCGTCTATAGAAGATCCCTGACTTAGTGTGTTGAAATAAACTGGAGCAATGTTTGGGGCTATCTCCCAAGGGTTATTTTGATCTTTTATGGTGGCCACAGCTTGGTTAGATTCCAGTTGTTTTTGCTCTTCTATGGCCTCAAAAATAGATTGTTTTTTTGGCGACGGATTACCAGTTTTTTCTGTTTTGGTGCTTGCTACTGCATTATCAGGAGGTACTATCACGCTATTAGTTGAGGGCGCTTTATTTTCCTTAACAATGGGTGGTTGTTTTGATGTTACAGCCGCCACAGTCAAGATTTTTGATGACACTACATCATTTTTCTTGCCTGAAGTATTAGAAACTGCAATTTCTTTATTTTTCACGCTAAGAGTTTCTTTTTTTACAGTTTTATTATCTCTTGGTTTTGGCCTAGGTGTGTTTGTTTTGGATCGTGAGTCTTTATTTGTGGCACTAATAACAGTCTTGTACTCAGGTAATGGCACCTCTATTGTTTTGTCAATCTCTGGAGCTATATTGGTTTGTTTTTGTACATCGTTTTGTTGCTCAACGATACTATTTTTTTGAGAATCACCCAACAGACCTGCCAAAGATAAAAGTAAAGCTAAGGTGGCTGCCACTCCAGCAGTTCTCCACCATATAATAATACCACGATCTCTCTTTTGTTCTTTTAAGCGCGCTTGAATTTGATCCCACACATGAGCCCCAGGCGCCTGTTGGTGATTTGCAAATCGCTCTTTAAAGAGTTGATCTATGTTCTTTTTTTGTTTCATAATCATGCTGGTTTACAGCAAATTTTTATTTCCTAAACACTGTTATTATTGTACTGATCAATTTTTGTTTTTAAAATTCCTCTTGCCCTGGCTAAATTGGATTTGGATGTTCCGTCACTAATGCCCAACAAGGCTCCAATTTCTTTATGAGAATACCCGTCCATTACATACATGGTAAACACCAATCTGTACCTGTTTGGCAGCTCTTGGATAATTCCAAGCAGATAATCAAGGGGTAGCCCGTTGTCACTAATTTCTTGGTCGGCGGTATCCTCAATTTGCGCTTCATCAGCTATAGCAAACACTTTTTGTTTTCTATACTTTTGGAGCACGGTGTTTACAGTTATTCTTTTTGCCCAGCCCTCAAAAGAGCCTTTATCTTTAAACTGCTCTGCTTTATTAAAAATAGTAATAAAAGCATCTTGCAAGTTGTCCTCAGCCTCTACCCTATTGGGAGAATACCTTAAACAAATAGCGTATAATACTCCGCTGAAACGTTTGTAGAGCTCTGCCTGTGCTTTAGCGTCCTTCTTTTTACAGCCTTGTATGATTTGGTCTAAAGTCAAATGTAGTTGCCTTGGTTTGTTTGCATTTGTTTTTCACAAAAAGCAATACGTCCTTGGTTGCTACACCAAATAGATGCTTTATTGTGAATAGGGTTGCGTTTTGCTTTTTTATTGGCATAACACGGGCCTGTATAACGAATAAAATTAGATTTTAATATAAGTGTTTAAGCACTATTTTAAAAAGGCCAAAGTTAAAAGCAATTCATTAAACCACAGCAAAAGATACTAAAATTAAAACAGGGCTTGATTTTTTGAAAACCAAACCCTGTTTCAAATTGTTTTACCTTATCCACCAATACAGGTGAGGCCTCGCCCTTGGATATATTTAGGGGCTTAGTTAGGCGCTGGCTAAGGTATTGATACAGTCTTTTATTTTAATTTCTAGTTCTTCCATAAGTTCTGGGTTGTCCAGTAGCAATGATTTAACGGCATCTCTACCTTGACCTAGTTTGGTTTGGTCATAGCTAAACCAAGACCCAGCTTTTTTTATGATTTCAAAATCTACTCCAAGATCAATAATTTCTCCTACCTTAGAAACGCCTTTCCCATACATGATGTCAAACTCAACGAGTTTGAAAGGAGGCGCAACTTTGTTTTTTACAACCTTTACACGGGTTTTATTACCTAGAACACTTCCGTTTGTATCTTTAATCTGTGTTGAGCGTCTTATATCTAGACGGACAGAGGCGTAAAATTTTAAAGCATTACCACCCGTTGTCGTTTCTGGATTTCCAAACATCACACCAATTTTTTCACGCAATTGATTGATAAATATTACAGTACAATTGGTTTTAGAAATAGATCCAGTTAGTTTTCTTAAAGCTTGAGACATTAATCTTGCATGCAAGCCCATTTTACTATCACCCATTTCACCTTCAATTTCACTTTTTGGAGTTAGCGCCGCTACAGAGTCAATAACAATGATGTCAATGGCCCCAGAGCGGATTAAATTATCTGCAATTTCTAGCGCTTGTTCTCCATTATCTGGTTGAGAGATAATTAAATTCTCAACATCTACTCCAAGACTTTCTGCATAATACCTGTCAAAGGCATGCTCAGCATCAATAAAAGCGGCAATACCACCCTTTTTTTGCGCCTCTGCTATGGCATGAATTGTTAGGGTTGTTTTCCCTGAAGACTCCGGTCCATAGATTTCAATTACTCTTCCTCTTGGATATCCACCTACCCCAAGCGCCACATCAAGACCCAGAGACCCAGAGGGTATTACATCCACATCAATAATGGCTTGATCCCCCATTTTCATTACGGTTCCTTTCCCATATGTTTTGTCTAATTTGTCTAAAGTAAGTTTTAGAGCTTTTAATTTTGCGTCTTTCTCTTTATCTGCCATAATCTTGTAATTTATATCTTATTTTGGTGTTAAAAATAAACCTTCGCTTTGCTTAAAACAATCAAAAGCTTGCTTGTTTTTTAAAGGTTGTGAACACTTGTTTTAAAGTATTCTGTCAATGCAAATATACAATAATTTGGAAATATTCCAAATTTTGGAAGGTTTCCTTGCTGCAGCTTCATGGATAAGAAGTATTTTAGCTATAAAATATTGCTTTACCCGTCTTTTTTTCTAATTTTGAACCATATTCTTTTTAACCCTTAACATTCGTATAGCATGCAACTGTACAATACCCTAAGTGCCAAAGAAAGAGCCATTTTGCTAGAACAAGCCGCAGACGAACGTTTAACGCTGTCCTTCTATCAATATGCCCACATTGGTAATCCAGAACTTTTTAGAAATCATTTGTTTATTGCCTGGGACGCACTGGATGTTTTAGGACGCATATATGTTGCCAAAGAAGGTATTAATGCACAACTCTCTGTGCCTGGAAACAAATTCAATGAATTTAAAGCTTTTTTGGACGGTATCCATTTTTTAGAAAATTGCAGATTAAACATCGCAATAGAGCAAGATTTAAAGTCTTTTTTAAAGTTAAAGGTGAAAGTGCGACACAAAATTGTTGCAGATGGCCTTAACGATAACAACTTTGATGTTACCAATAAAGGAGTTCATGTAGACGCAAATACTTTTAATGATTTAATAGAAGACCCAGATACTCTTTTAGTAGATATGCGCAACCACTATGAGAGTGAAATTGGTCATTTTAAAAATGCCATTACTCCAGATGTAGATACCTTTAGAGACTCCTTAGACATTATTGAGCAAGACCTTAAGGATCATAAAAAAGATAAAAAATTAGTGATGTATTGCACCGGCGGAATTCGATGTGAGAAAGCAAGCGCGTACTATAAACACAAAGGCTTTAAAAATGTTTTTCAGTTGGAAGGAGGAATCATAGAATACACCCGCCAGGTAAAAGATCAGGGGCTTGAAAATAAGTTTTTAGGAAAAAACTTTGTGTTTGATCAAAGGAGAAGTGAGCGCATTAGCAATGATGTTATTTCTAATTGTCACCAATGCGGAAACCCCTTTGACAGCCATACCAATTGTGCTAATGAGGGATGTCATTTGTTGTTTATTCAGTGCGATGATTGCGCAGAAAAAATGGAACACACCTGCAGTGATGAGTGCCATCAAATTATTCAACTACCCTTGGCCCAGCAAAAAGAACTTCGCAAAGGAACTCATGCAAGTAACAAGATATTTAAAAAGGGAAGATCCCAGAAGCTTCAATTTAAGAAGTAGTTTCTATTTCTGAATTTTTATTCTGTAAGATTTAATACCTTTACATTGTAAACAATAGTGTTTCATTTATTCGAGAGTTTTTGGTTTTATGATGTGTTTTTTCATATACCATGATGATGCAACAGGACAATGAGCTTGGTATTTATGGGCGCCTAAACAAGGGCAACAAACAATACTTCCAAAACTCCACTATATATAATTAATATGGGCTGTACTAGCTGTGCCTCTGGCGCCGATGGACAACCAAAAGGCTGCAAGAACAATGGGACTTGTGGAACTGATGGTTGTAATAAGTTGACGGTGTTTGATTGGCTTTCAAATATGTCGATTCCTGCAAATATGACCCCCTACACAGGAGTAGAAGTACGTTTTAAAAACGGGCGGAAACAATTTTTTCAAAACCACGAAGATCTTTCTCTTAGCATTGGTGATATTGTTGCCACTCAGGCAGAATCTGGACATGATATTGGCATTGTGACATTAACGGGTGAGTTGGTGCGTGTACAAATGAAAAAGAAAAAGCAAAATCCAGACGCTACCCAACTACCTACTCTTTACAGAAAAGCTACACAAAAAGACATTGACATCTGGCAAAAAGCAAGAGACCGCGAGGCAGATGTTCAAAAACGATCTCGAGTCATTGCCATAAGACTGGGGCTACGCATGAAAATTAGTGATGTTGAGTTTCAAGGAGATGCCTCAAAAGTTATTTTCTACTATACCGCAGAGGAGCGTGTAGATTTTAGAGAATTAATTAAAGAATTTGCGAGAACGTTTAATTCACGAATTGAAATGAAACAAGTTGGTTTCAGACAAGAAGCAGCTCGTTTGGGCGGCATTGGTTCTTGCGGCAGGGAATTATGTTGTTCTACTTGGCTAACAGATTTTAGGTCTGTAAACACCTCTGCGGCAAGATATCAGCAGCTTTCCTTAAACCCTCAAAAACTTGCAGGTCAATGCGGAAAATTAAAGTGCTGTTTAAATTTCGAACTAGATACATACATAGACACGTTGGCAAACTTTCCTAAAAATGATGTAAAACTCAAAACAAAAAAAGGGACAGCGATATGTCAAAAAACAGATATTTTCAAAGGCTTACTTTGGTTTGCCTACGAAAAGGAAGCAATGAATTGGCATGAACTAACCCTAGAGAGGGTTCATGAAATTATTGCCATTAATAAAAAAGGAAACACCGTTGCCAACCTTGAAGACTATAAAATAGAAACCAAGGTTGATCACACAGAGCTATTTAGCAATGTGGTTGGGCAAGACAGTCTTACTCGCTTTGATAGGCCAAAAACATCCCAGCGAAGAAAGAAGAAAAAGCGCAATTCTAGAAAGCCAATAGCAGCGGCATCTCCAAAAGCAAATCATTCCAATACTAGGAATAAAAAACGCAACAACCGTAACAAACCCCGCAATCCTAGAAAGTAATGTATAAGTGTCTTTTTGTAAGTTTTTTTTCACTGCTTTTGCTTTCCTGTAACCCTAGCACCATCACTGCAGACACCAAGGCAACGAGCCCTGATGGTTGGCAGGTACAAGACCCTGTTATTTTTGAGCTACCAGGTCTTAATAGTGAGGCTTTATACAATGCATTTATAACCATAAGAAATAACAACAAGTATCCTTACAGCAATCTGTTTTTAATTATATCATTGCAACACCCTTATGGTAAAACAGTTGTAGATACTTTGGAATACAAAATGGCAAGACCAGATGGTACTTGGCTAGGAACAGGTATTGGAAACATTAAGGAAAACAAATTGCTCTATAAACAAAACCTTATGTTCAACGAAAAAGGGAATTACACCGTGCACATTACACATGCTGTACGCAATAATGGGGAGCCGCAGGGCGTTAGCAAACTTGAGGGAATCATAGACATAGGGTATAGCCTTGATATTGTAAAGTAGTTTTTTAAACAATCAAAAAAAGTGCTGTATTAAAGAATTGAAATTTTAGCCCCAAACATAAAAAAGTAGCATAGCATGGCTCAAAAGAAATCCACCAGGAAAAAAAAGAAAAACAAAAAAAGAGGTAGTATTACCGCTTTGTTTTGGCTTTTATTATTGAGTGTGATAACGGCAGTTGCCTTGTTATTTTTGTTGGCATCATTTGGGGTCTTTGGAAGCCTTCCAGACGAAACAAGTCTTGAAAATCCAGAAAAAAATCTTGCCACAGAAATCATTTCCACAGATGGCAAGGTGATTGGTAAATTTTACAAAGAAAACCGAACTCCTGTAACCTATCAGGAACTACCAGAGCATCTTAAAAATGCGCTCTTAGCTACAGAAGACATTCGGTTTTATGATCACAGCGGGATAGATATTCGAGGGACACTTCGTGCTGCTGTATATCTAGGAAGCAAAGGAGGGGCAAGTACTATTTCCCAACAGTTGGCTAAGCAATTATTTACAAACCAAGCCTCAAGGAATAAATTTCAACGAGGGATACAAAAAGTTAAAGAATGGATTATTGCAACACGCTTGGAGCGGCGTTATACCAAAAATGAAATACTAACAATGTACTTTAATGAGTATGATTTTTTAAATCAAGCCATTGGGATAGAATCTGCAAGTAATATCTATTTTGATAAACCACCAAGTCAATTAAGCATCAGTGAATCTGCCATGTTGGTGGGTATGTTTAAAAACTCTTCCCTTTACAACCCTTTGAGAAACCCCCAAGGTGTTAAAAACAGAAGAAACGTTGTCCTGTCTCAAATGCAGAAATATGATTTCATTTCTAAACAACTTAAAGACAGCCTACAGGCAACACCCCTAGAGTTTAAATACACCCCACAAGGCCACGTAGAGGGGCTGGCCACTTACTTTAGAGAGTATGCACGTGCTTTTATGTCAGATTGGACTAAAAACAACCCAAAGAGTGACGGCACTAACTTTAACATCTACAGAGATGGATTAAAAGTATACACTACAATTGATGCTGGCATGCAGGAGTATGCAGAAAAAGCAATGACAAGCCACATGTCTAACCTTCAAAATGAATTTAACAAGCAAAATAAATATAACGATACAGCCCCATTTAGAGATGTAGAACCAGAAGAAATAGACAGAATCATTAAAAATTCCATACGCAGAAGCGAGCGCTATAGAGCGATGACCGCAGAAGGGAAAAGCAAAGAAGAAATTTTAAAAAGCTTTGATAAAAAACGAAAGATGCGCATTTTTTCATGGAATGGAGACATAGATACAGTAATGACTCCTAGAGACTCAATCAAATACTATAAAAATTACCTACAAGGTGCTATGATGTCCATGAATCCTCAAACAGGAGAGGTGAAGGCTTACGTGGGAGGAATCGACTACAAACACTTTAAGTATGATATGGTCTCAACAGGTAGAAGGCAAATTGGCTCTACATTTAAGCCGTTTGTCTACGCCACTGCCATAGATCAAATGCACATGTCACCTTGCGATACATTACCTAATACCCCTTACTGCATACCAGCAGGGACCAGAGGAAACATGAATGATTGGTGCCCAAAGAATTCTAGTGATAAATATGGCGGCATGCTATCTTTAACAAACGCATTGGCAAACTCTATAAATACAGTTACGGCAAGGCTCATAGACCGCGTTGGCCCAGAGCCTGTGATTACCTTGGTTGAGAAAATGGGGATAAACACAAAAAATATCTTACCTGTACCTTCTCTAGCTCTTGGCACACCAGATGTGTCTCTATATGAAATGGTTGGAGCCTATAGCACTTTTGCGAACCAGGGGGTATATGTAAAACCCTCACTTATCACAAGAATTGAAGACAAAAATGGAACTGTTTTATACCAACACACTCCACAAACCAAAGATGTTATGAGTAGTGAAACAGCCTATGTTACCATTAACTTGCTGCAGGGAGTTACTGAGTCCGGATCTGGATCTAGATTGCGCCATAAAACCGCCGTCAATGCAGCGTATAAAACTACAGTAACAGGATATCCTTATGAGTTTAAAAATCCAATAGCTGGTAAAACAGGAACCACCCAAAACAATAGTGATGGTTGGTTTATGGGCATGGTGCCGAACCTTGTTACAGGAGTTTGGGTTGGGGGTGAGGATCGCTCAGTTCATTTTGAGACAACAATGTTTGGACAAGGAGCCACTATGGCACTACCTATATGGGCCTTGTATATGAAAGATTGTTACAATGACGAGCGCTTACAGATATCAAAAGAGGAGTTTATGATACCTTCGGATCTTACAATTGAGGTAGATTGCGAAAAATGGAAATCACAAGGTGTTCCTGAAGATATAGACCAGGTACCTGACGAATTTGATTTTTAAGATCTCAAAAACACCAAACAAAAGCCAAAGCATGTGTATTGTACTTTGGCTTTTGTATTTTTATAAAAAAAAGACACATGATTGATAAAACAGTGGCAAACGTTCAACAGGCTTGTAGGGGTGTTGAAGACGGAATGACTTTTATGTTAGGGGGCTTTGGTTTATGTGGTATTCCAGAAAATGCAATTGCAGAATTGGTGCGCCTTGATGTTAAAAAAGTAACGTGTATTTCCAATAACGCTGGGGTAGATGATTTTGGCCTAGGCTTGTTACTTCAAAAAAGACAAATCAAGAAAATGATTTCTTCTTATGTGGGAGAGAATGCAGAGTTTGAGCGCCAAATGCTCAGTGGAGAGCTGGAGGTAGAGCTCATACCCCAAGGAACCCTCGCACAGCGATGCTTGGCCGCACAAAGTGGTGTTCCAGCATTTTATACACCTGCGGGGTATGGAACAGAGGTAGGTGAGGGCAAAGAATCAAGAGAATTTAATGGGAAAATGCATCTGCTAGAACACGCTTTTAAGGCGCAATTTTCTTTTGTGAAAGCATGGAAGGGAGACACTGCTGGAAATTTAATTTTTAAGGGTACGGCAAGAAATTTTAACCCAAATATGTGTGGGGCCGCAAAGATTACAGTAGCTGAGGTAGAAGAGCTGGTTCCAGCGGGCGAGTTGGATCCAAATCAAATTCACATCCCTGGAATTTTTGTGCAACGCATTTTTCAAGGAGCGGAGTATCAAAAGCGCATTGAACAAAGAACAGTTAGAGAGCTACAGACAAAGTAAGGCCAGATATAAACTAAAAAAATATGTTAGATAAAAATCAAATAGCTCAACGCATCGCCCAAGAGGTGAGAGATGGTTATTATGTTAATCTTGGAATTGGTATACCTACATTGGTGGCAAATTTTGTCAGAGATGATATACAGGTAGAATTTCAAAGCGAGAACGGGATACTTGGTATGGGCCCCTTTCCCATTAAAGGAGAGGAAGATGCAGACCTAATAAACGCAGGGAAACAGACCATTACCGCCCTTAAAGGAGCTTCTTATTTTGATAGTGCAACTAGTTTTTCGATGATTCGAGGCCAGCATGTAGATTTAACTATTTTAGGTGCTATGGAAGTGTCCCAAAACGGAGATATTGCTAATTGGAAAATCCCAGGCAAAATGGTAAAAGGCATGGGCGGAGCCATGGATTTGGTTGCCAGTGCAGAAAATATTATTGTGGCTATGATGCATACCAATAGAGCAGGACATTCCAAACTTTTAAAGCAATGTAGCCTTCCTTTAACAGGGGTACATTGCGTTAAAAAAATTGTAAGTAATCTTGCGGTATTAGAAATTGCAAACGGAAAATTCAAACTTCTAGAGAGAGCTCCAGGGGTAAGTGTTTCTGAAATTCAAGAGGCTACTCTGGGAGATTTAATTATAGAGGGCGAGATTCCTGAGATGAAATTCTAATTTTATCCCATTGTTTTTGGGATAGAATCTATGAGTTTTTTGGTGTATTGCTTGACAGGATTTGCATAAATCTCATCTGCGTCCCCTAATTCCTCGATGGCTCCTTGATTCATCACCAATAATTGATCTGCCATATACTTTACAACTGCCAAATCATGAGAAATAAAGATATAGGTAAAGCCGAAATCCTCTTTAAGCTCATTTAATAGATTAAGCACTTGTGCCTGCACAGATATATCTAAAGCAGAAACACTTTCATCACAAATAACAAGTTTAGGCTCCATGGCAATGGTTCTTGCAATCCCAACACGTTGGCGCTGCCCTCCAGAGAGCTCGTGGGGATACCTATTAAAATAACTAGCCCCTAACCCAACGCGAGAGAGTAGCGCTATGGCTTTTTCTTTGCGCTGTTTGTTGGAGTTTCCTATGCCATGAACTTCCATGGGCTCAATGATGGCCTGCCCAATAATCTTTCGTGGGTGTAAAGAAGAGTATGGATCTTGAAAAATAAGTTGAATGTCTTTGCGTAAAGACCGAAACTCTTTCTTTTTGAGGGAGGTAATTTCTTTTCCTTTATAGAAAATAGATCCCTTTGTGGCTTTTTCAAGCTGAAGAATCACTCTCCCTAGAGTAGATTTCCCACAACCAGATTCTCCTACAAGACCCAGGGTTTCTCCCTCGAAAATGTCAAAACTAACCCCGTTTACGGCTTTAATTTCTTGTTTTTGACCCCAAAGGCTAGCCTTAGAGAAATAAGATTTAGAAATATTTTCTACCCGCAACAAAGGGGGTTTGGTATATATTTTTTGGTGTTTTTTTGCCCGCTGACTTGAGGTGATACTATTTGGTACAAAGCTATTGTTTGCTATTGAGGCAATGGTTGGAAGCACCTTGTATCTCACATCAAGGGTAGGTCTTGAAGCCAACAAAGCTTTGGTATAAGGCATTTTAGGGGTCTCAAACAGTTCTCTTGCCGTTCCCCTCTCAACAATAGTTCCTTTGTTCATAACCACAACCCTGTTTGCAAGACCAGAGACTAAGGCAAGATCATGAGAAATAAAAAGCACACTCATTCCCGTTTGCTTTTGTAACTCTTTCAGCAGCTCTAGAATTTCTTTTTGAACAGTAACATCAAGGGCTGTTGTTGGCTCATCTGCAATCAATATTTTTGGTTTGCAAGCAATAGCCATTGCGATTATTACGCGTTGCATTTGCCCTCCACTTATCTGGTGTGGGTAGCTATTGTAAATGTTTTGAGGTCTTGGAAGTTTTACTTTTTCAAAAAGCTGCAGCACTTCTTTTTTCACTCTAGCCGCAGCAACTTTATTATGGTGTAATAGTATTTCAGCAACCTGGAACCCACAGGTTAACGAGGGGTTCAATGCGCTCATTGGTTCTTGAAAAATCATGGCAATATCATTGCCCCTAAGCTTAGCAAACGCGCTGGAGTTTAAGGAGAGCAAGGAGGTTTCCTTAAATTTTATTTGGCCCTTAACAGTGGTGTTCTTATCTGGCAGTAGGCCCATTATAGCCTTAGAGGTGACAGATTTCCCACTTCCAGATTCTCCAACAATGGCTAAAATTTCGTTCTCATAGAGTGAAAGATCAATATTGTTTACAACAGTTGTTTTCTTTTTGTTATTTCCAAAAGAAATGTTTAATCCTATTACCTCAAGAATTTTTTTAGTAGCCATTACACCAAAGATAGTTAAATCACAGATGGAGACAACACACAATTTTTATTAAAAAAATGGGTGAATGTGGGCTATACAGATAAAATTTCAGAAGCACTCAACAAGTCTTGATTCCTTAATTTTAAAATAATTTGCGCCACGGTCACCGTGTCTTTTTCACAATAGTCAACAATTCTGCTGATGTTTTTTTCTTTGTAAAATACATCTCTCACTTTATCACCCGAGATATCATTTTTTGGGGATGGGATTCCTAAAACATGCGCCATAAGCTCTAAAGAAGTGAAGGTTTTGTAGTCTCCAAACTTCCATAACTCTAGGGTGTCCAGATGCGGAACTTCCCAGGGTTTTTTGCCAAACAAATTGAGTTTTTCAGGCAAATCCATACCAAGAATAACCATGCGCCTGGCTATGTAAGGGAAGTCAAATTCTTTTCCGTTGTGAGCGCACAGCAAATGGTTTGATTTGTTGAAATGGGTTTCTAGTAAGGTTTTGAAATCTTTTAAAATAGTAGCCTCTTCTCCATAGAAGCTGGTAACTCTAAAATTTCTTATTTCTTTTTTTTGTTTGAAGTATCCCACAGAAATGCAGACTATTTTACCAAACTCTGCCCAAATACCTGCCCTGTCGTAGAATTCCTTGGGTGTAAAATTTTCTTTCCTTTGGTATTTTGTTTTAGCTTCCCAAAGTAGTTTTGTGTGATTGTCTAGCGAGTCGTAAAGAGCACATTGAGGAACAGTTTCAATATCCAAAAAAAGGATATGCTCAAGTTTTAAACGTTTTATCATGATAATGTGAGCGGGGAGTAGACATTAAAATTACACTATTATTTTTAATTAATAAAATGACAAGTTCTTAAAGAAGCCTTACAACATCTTTAGCAAAATAACTTGCAATCATGTGTGCTCCAGCTCTTTTTATGCTCAAGAGTTGCTCCATCATTACCGCGTTATGATCTAGCCATCCTTTTTCTGCCGCAGCCTTTAACATGGCATATTCTCCACTTACTTGGTATACTGCCACAGGAACATCAACAGCATCTGTTACTTCTCTTACGATGTCTAGATAAGATAAACCCGGTTTTACCATCACTATATCTGCCCCTTGTTCAATATCCATAAGAGTTTGTTTGACAGCCTCTTGCCTGTTTGCTGGATCCATTTGGTAGGTTTGCTTGTCTTTGGGTATGTTTTTGAGATCTACTGGGGCGCTTTGAAGTGCGTCTCTAAAGGGCCCGTAAAAAGCGCTGGCATACTTGGCGCTATAACTCATAATGGCCGTGTTGTGATATCCTTCTTGTTCTAGAAGTGAGCGGATATCAAAAATACGCCCATCCATCATATCACTGGGAGCAATCACATCAGCTCCCGCTTGGGCGTGACTCAAAGCTATTTTTGCAAGCACACTGTTTGTTGCATCATTTTGAATACTCCCATGGGCAACAATGCCGTCATGACCATAGGTTGAGTAAGGATCTAATGCTACATCTGTCATAACTAGCATGTCTGGACACACATCTTTTATGGTTTTAATAGCTCGTTGCATTAGTCCTTCAGCACGTAAAGCTTCTGTACCCTTATTGTCTTTTAAGTGGTCTGAAACTTTAACAAAGATCAGCACACTTTTGAGTCCCATCGCCCACAGCTCTTTCACTTCTTTTTGCAACAGATCTAACGAATACCGATAGTAGTTTGGCATAGAGGAGATCTCTTGCTTTATTCCCTTACCTTCTGTAACAAATAAAGGAACTATAAAATCTGTTGGCGCAATACTTGTTTCTCTCACCAGGCTTCTAATGGCCGGATTTGTTCTTAGCCTTCTGTTTCTTCTTAGTCTCATTTTTTTATTCTTACGGCACTACATGCGTGATTTTGTGCCAAGTTAGTATTAGACCCAATCAATAGGGTTTTTTAATACGTTAATTAATTTTTCTTCTTCACTGCCCGGATCTGGCTGGTGGTCATAACGCCACTGCACACTTGGCGGAAGACTCATTAAAATACTCTCTATTCGGCCGTTGGTTTTTAAACCAAACAGCGTCCCTTTGTCGTGCACCAAATTAAATTCAACATAGCGCCCTCGGCGTATTTCTTGCCAATCTTTTTGCGCTTTGGTGTATGGCAATTCTTTTCTTTTTTCAACAATTGGCAGGTAGGCATCAAGAAAACTGTCTCCAATTTGAGTCACAAAATTATACCAATCTTTGATTTGCATCTGTGGAGTTTTTTTGCAATAATCAAAAAATAAGCCTCCAACTCCTCTAGCCTCTTCTCTGTGTGGGTTGTAAAAATAGGCATCACAACGCGCTTTGTATTTTGGATAAAACAAGGGATTATGAATATCACATGCAGCTTTACATGTTTTGTGAAAATGCCTAGCGTCTTGCTCAAACAAATAATACGGTGTCAGGTCTTGACCACCACCAAACCAACTATCTACTATAGCTCCTGATTTGTTATAGAGTTCAAAATACCGCCAATTGGCGTGCACTGTTGGCACCATTGGGCTTAAAGGGTGCAATACTAAACTAAGCCCACAGGCAAAAAAATCAGCTTCTTTTACACCAAAATATGTTTGCATGCTTTTTGGCAATTCACCAAACACCTCACTGGTGTTTACCCCTCCTTTTTCAAATACGGTTCCGTTTTCAATGATTCTTGTGCGCCCACCACCACCTTGGGGTCGCTCCCAAAGATCTTGTTTAAACATAGCCCCTCCATCAATAGCCTCTATTTTAGAGGTAATGGTGTTTTGAAGGTCTTTTATATAAGCTACAAATTGTTCTTTCATTTTTTATTTTCAATAAATCGTATGGTTTGAGAGGTAGCTGCCGTTACCGATAGGGGCAATACCACAAGTATTCCTATAAAAGGAATAAACAGCATCAATGTAAATATTATTCCATTACCTATAGCAACACCTTTGTGCTCTTTTACAAATTGTACACTTTCTTTATATCCATAATGGCGCTCTAGGGTATAATCCATATTACCAAAGCCGGCAAAGTAGGCCTGCACCAAAAGCAGTAGTATCGCGGTAATAAAATTTAAAACAGGAACCAGGCTCAATACAAGCAAAGGAATGGTAATGCACACCTCTAGAATTAAATTTCTCACGTTAACTCTAATACCACGCCACAATTGAGCTATGTTGCTGGTGTCCCTGTGGCTGTGAAGCGTTCCTAAAAAGTGGTGTTCTATAGCAGCAGAGACAGGGCTCATAAATGGGGCGCTAAGGGCCATTACAATATGTTTGTACACAATCAAGCCCAAGGCAATAATTAATACCCCGCCAAGGAGTTCTGCAAAGTTGTGAAACCAACTTGCTCCCCACTCCCAAACCCATAGCAGGTCTATGGCGTTTGCAATATCACCACTCCAACCCCAGGCAGATAGCCCTATAAGGATTGCTGTAAAGAGGCTGATTAGAACAGGAACAGCAAAATACTTCCACAAACCCAAGTTGCCAATAAGCCCTAATGCGCTTGCATATGCTTTGATGCCCTTAAAGATGTTTTTTACCATATACTATCCTTTTACTCTGTCAAATATACCAAGTCATTTCTATGTTGGCGCATTTCCTCAATTTTATCTGTTTTTTGTGCTTTTTGACTCATTTTTTGCAATAAATCAATGATTTTTACCTCTTTTTGATCAAAATGATTCAAAAAAAAGATTCTGCCAACGGTATTATTGTGTAAATCCATTTCTTGGTCTAAAATTTCATTTTGAGTCACTTTTTCATACAAATCACCCACTTTTTGGGCCCAAAACACACTTTTTTGCTTGTTTTTGGCATATTTTATTACATTTCTACAAATCAGCACATTCCAAAGAGCATGCCTAAATGCATTTGCTTTATTGCTTTTATGATGGGTGTTATTATACAACCTATCACAAATAGTCAGTGTTTTTCTGGTTGCTCTTATGGTGGGTATGATATACAGTGGGCGCGATACAAATAGCAACGACAACTCCCACATCTGAGCAATGTTTAATTTTGTGATGCGCCTCCATATATTCATTACTCTTTTTTATATTCTTTTACCGCCTGGATAAATGCTGCGGCATTTTCTGTAGGGATATTGGGTAAAATACCATGCCCCAGATTTACTATGTATTTGTCCTTTCCAAAAGCGTCAATCATTTGTTTCACCTGTTTTTTTATCTCCTTAGGGGGGCTAAAAAGCCTTGTTGGATCAAAGTTTCCTTGAAGGGTAATGTTTCCACCAGTTAAATAACGAGCATTTTTTGCAGAGCATGTCCAATCTATTCCTAGAGCACTTGCGCCGCTTTTTGCCATGGTATCTAGGGCAAACCAACACCCTTTTCCAAAAGCAATCACAGGGGCATGGTCTTTCAAAGCGTCAATAATTTGCTGTACGTATTGCCAAGAAAATACCCCATAATCATCGGGAGATAACATGCCCCCCCAACTATCAAAAATTTGAACAGCATCCACTCCGGCAGTTATTTTTTCTTTCAGATAGGCAATGGTGGTGTCTGTAATCTTTTGAAGTAATGTATGAGCAGCTTGTGGCTGGGTAAAGCAAAACTGTTTTGCCTTGTCAAAATTTTTGCTTCCTTGCCCCTGCACGCAGTAACACAATATGGTCCATGGGCTACCTGCAAAACCAATCAATGGAATTTCATCGTTGAGTTTTTCTTTAGTCATTTTAATAGCCTGCATGACATATCCAAGGCTTTGATCAATATCTGGAACTACAACTCCGTCAAGATCCTTCTCAGACCGAATTGGATTTGGAAGCCAGGGGCCAATATCAGGTTTCATTTCAACGGCTATGTTCATTGCCTGAGGGATTACCAGTATGTCACTAAATAATATCGCTGCATCCATACCATACCTTCTAATTGGCTGAACGGTTATTTCGCTTGCAAGCTCAGGGGTTTTACAACGCGTAAAGAAATCGTACTTTGCTTTTATTTCCATAAATTCTGGAAGATAACGCCCCGCTTGTCTCATCATCCACACTGGTGGTCTATCAACTACCTCTCCTTTGAGAGCCCTTAAGAACAAATCATTTTTAATCATACTATAATTTTATAACGCTTCTATGGTTTTTTCCAAGACGCTTTCTATTGTGTTTGTATCTGCTACAACAACATTCTTAAAATATTTTTTTGCGTCAGATGCTGTTGTTTGTCCAATGCAAAAAGCAGGGACATTTCTTAGGTGTTTATTTTCTGAAATATAGCTCGCTACACCACTTGGGCTAAAAAACATGATACCATCCCATTTTTGATCAAATTTCTTTGATTTTAGGACCGTTTTGTACGTTTTTATCTCAAAAAAGGTCATTTTTTCGCTTTTTAGGGCATTTGGTAGCTCTTCTCTTCTGATGGTTCCGCAGAAATAGTAAAAAACCTGTTTTTTGTAGTTTTTTACTAATTTTTGACTCAATTGGGCTGCATTTTGGCCAAATTCTTTCACTTTTAGCCCATTTTGCTCTAAAAGTGCTTTGGTTTTGTTGCCAACACAAAAACAGTTTTTAATGCCTAATTTTCCATTGTTTTTTCTCACAAAAGAGTGTACTGCTTGTTGACTGGTAAAAACGGCATTATCTATTACATCAGGAGCCTTGAAATCCAAAAATTCGATAGATATGGCATCATAATCTACTATCAACATCCCTTTTTGAGCAAACAGCTCTCTTTGGTTTTGGGTTAGTTTTTTTGTAGATAAAATGGTTTTCATTTTTTAGCTATATATTCATGGTCTGTTTGATCTTTTTAAGCACTGCATCTCCCCCTTTTTTCAGTAATTCTTTTGCCATATTCTCCCCTGCTTTTTCTGCTAGGTGGAGTGGGATAACTTTTTCTATGTCTATTTTTTTGCTGCCATCAAGGGATAGCAATGAACCTGTAAATTGAATGGTATCCTCTTGTATTTTAGCAAGCGCACCTATAGGGGCGGTACACCCTCCTTCAAGAGTTCTTAAAAAATCACGCTCTAGTTGTGTGCATAGTTGTGATGGTAAATGGTTTAATTTTTCAATTGCCTGCATACAAAAAAGATCCTTCTGCAAGCCAACCACCACCATAGCTCCTTGCGCGGGCGCAGGAGTCATCCACTCAAGGGAGGTGTAGTTTTCTGGCAAAAGCTTGATACGCTCTAGCCCGGCTTTGGCAAAAATGGCGCCTTGCCAAGGGTTGTCTTGTAGTTTTTGTAAACGGGTGTTTACATTACCACGTATGTTTACTACCGTATGGTTTGGATACTGGTGAAGCCATTGTGCCTTGCGTCTTAATGACCCCGTTGCAATGGTACAGGGCTTTGAGAGGTCAACAGGTTTTTTTGTAACTAGAATATCTTGCGTGCTGGCTCGGTTTAATACTGCGCCCTGTAGGATTCCTTTTGGTAATGCTGTAGGGACATCTTTTAGAGAATGCACTGCAATATCTATAGTGTCATTTAACATGGCAGTATCTAATGTTTTTGTAAAAACACCTGTGATTCCTAATTCATATAAAGGAGTATCTAGTGTAAGGTCTCCTTTAGATTTTACAGTAATTATTTTTGTGGAGTAACCCAAAGCCTGTAATTTTTCTTGAACAGTATGTGCCTGCCACAGGGCAAGTTGGCTATCTCTGGTGCCTATTTTGATTACCCTATTCATGATGCTCTGGGTTTAATTTAAAAATTTGCTCAATTAAACCCGCCGTTTCCTTGGGGTTGTTGTTGCTGTTTTTTAAATGATTGGCAACTTGAGTTGTGATTTTTTGGATGATTCTGTCACTAATAACCTCTGCTTGCTCCTGATTAAAATCAGAACGTTTGCGACGTTGGTTGTCAATTTCACCTACTTTTATCTCACTAAGCTTGTTTTTCAAAGCTTTTATTGTGGGAGCAAAACTTCTGTGTTGTGCCCAGGTACTAAATTCTATCTCAATTTCTTTAATTATTTCTAGCGCTAAGGGTATTTGTGACTGCCTGTGGGCAAGTGTTGCATCTGTAACCTTAGAGAGTTCATCCAAATGAATAAGCGTTACCAGGTTATTTTGCTTTACGTTAGGGGCAACATTTTTAGGGATAGATAGATCTAAAATCAACAGTGGTTTGGTTAGATACAATAATTCCTTGCTTATGGTGGGTTGCTTGGCGCCGGTGGCAACAATCATGATATCACTATGTGCAATTTGGCTCTGAATGTTGGCATAATCTTTAACAACTAAATTGAACTTTCCTGCAATTGCTTCTGCTTTTGTCTTGGTTCTGTTGATAAGAGTAATGTGATCGTTTTTAGTATGTTTTATAAGATTTTCACAGGTGTTGCGCCCAATTTTACCTATTCCAAAAAGAAGAATATTTTTTTTGCTCACGTAGGGTACTCTTGCCAAAATATACTGTACTGCAGCAAAACTAACAGAGGTTGCGCCTGTGGAAATTTCGGTTTCATTTTTAATACGCTTACTTGCTTGTATTACTGCATTTCCAAGCCGTTCCATATATGGGTTTAACATGCCCATTTTTTTGGAGCGACTAAGGCTTTTACGAAGTTGGCTTATAATTTCAAAATCACCTAAGATTTGGCTATCAAGACCCGTACCGACTTTAAAAAGATGGGATACCGCCTGTTGGTTTTGATACACATAAGCTACTTTTTCAAATTCAGAAATACTTCCGGTGGTGTGCTCGCACAATAATGCAATTAGGTCTTTGGCTTTGTGCGCAAATCCATAAAGCTCTGTTCTATTACATGTTGAAATAAGAGTAAGTGTTTGAATCGAAGATTGTCTGCCAGCAGTTAAAATGTCCTTTTGAACATTTTCTGAGACACTAAAACGCCCTCTTACCTCTGCATCGGCCTTTTTGTAATTAAGGCCAATGGCAAAAAATGTACCCTCAGAAAATGCCTCAGATATGCTTTTAGCGTTATTTTTCATAGACCACAAGTTGCTTCCATTATTAAAAAAGCTTCTAGTTGACAAAAATAGACGCATTAACAATCAAAAAACAACGCAAGCGGTATCATTAATATCGATACCCGTTATTTTTACTTAATATGCTGTTAAAAATCACGGTATGTCAATATATTAGTATATTTATAAAGAAATGACTGCCAGTAATTTATATTAATTCTAAATAGAATGGAAAAACAACACCCCTCAAATGCTGCAAAAAGTATCGCTCAAGGTATCTATAAAGAAACCATGATAGAAACTGGGTTTTATATTTTAAAGTTTAATAACAAAACAACTGAAAATCAGCTGTTTAGAAGAGATATGAATGCAGATTTTATTCAATTTCATTTTTGTGTTAAAGGCTCAGGATCATTTGGTTTTAATAACGGAAACTACAGGCTGCCCATACAAGAGAGCGGCTCTTTGCTTTTGTACAATCCACAAAGAGATTTACCAATTGAGGTAATGGTAGCCCCTAACTCTTGGGTAATTTCTGTCTTGCTTCCAATTAGAAAATTTCACTCTTTGTTTTCGAATGAAACAAATTATATTCCTTTTCTAAGGGGAGAAAATAAAGACAAGAAGTATTACAAGGACGCCCAAATTTCTCCCTCGATGGCCATAGTCCTTAACCAACTTATGAATTACAACCTTCACAGCTCTATCAAACCACTCTATTTTAAAGGGAAAGCCTACGAACTGTTGAGTCTTTATTTTAATACAGAGGAAGATGTTAATGTGGAGCAGTGTCCCTTTTTGGCAGACGAGCTGAATGTTGTAAAAATAAAACAAGCCAAACAAATTATCATTGGCCGAATGGCAGAGCCTCCTACCCTTCAACAGTTGGCAGATGAGATACAGCTCCCAATTAATAAATTAAAAGAGGGGTTTAAACAAATCTACGGAGATCCTGTATTTACTTTTTTATTTGATTATAAAATGGAAGTTGCCCGGCAATTATTGGTTTCGGGCTCACATAATGTAAATGAAGTAGGGCTTAAAGTAGGCTATTCAACAGCAAGTCATTTTATTGCAGCGTTCAAAAAAAAATTTGGGACCACCCCTAAAAAATTTATTATTACTCAAAGAGCATAGAACAAACAGGGTTTATTATTTTCTTATTATTATGTTAATCTATTTTGGCCACCTGCAAGAACCCGTATTTTAGGGGTACTTTTGTTAAATAATTAATGTGATTGTTGGAATTTCCTCTCACATTATTAAAACATAAAAATATTTTCATACCATAATCTATCGTAAATAGTTAAAAATTTTATGAAAGGAGTTCTTTTAGTAAATTTAGGGTCACCAGATAGTACAGACCCTAAAGATGTAAAAAAATATTTAGGTGAGTTCTTGATGGACGAGCGAGTTATTGATGTGCCAAAATGGGCAAGGACATTGCTTGTAAAAGGAATTGTATTAAATACACGCCCCAAAAAGTCTGCAAAAGCGTATGCAAAAATTTGGTGGGATGAAGGTTCTCCGCTCATTGTTCTTTCTGAGCGCCTACAAAAAAAGGTACAACAAAAGGTTTCTGTACCCGTAGCATTGGCGATGCGCTACGGCTCAATGACTCTTAAAAATGGACTACAGGAATTGGTTGATAAGGGCTGTACAGAAATAAAAACAATTCCATTGTATCCTCAATTTGCTATGGCCACCACAGAGACTATAGATGTAAAAATTGACGAATTGGTTGCGGCACATTTTCCAGAAGTAACCATTACACCTACCTCTGCTTTTTACCATAAGCAAGACTATATTAAAGTCTTGGCAGAAAGTATTGGGGAGAAGCTCAAAACCATAGATTATGAGCACATGCTGTTTAGTTACCATGGAGTTCCAGAACGTCATATTAGAAAAAGCGACATCACAAAGGGAGCCTGTAAAATGGATGGGAGGTGCTGCTTTAAAAAAGGCTCAAAGCAACACGAGTTTTGCTACAGGCATCAATGTGAAATCACCACAGTTAATGTGGCAAAATATTTAAAACTTGAACCAGGCACCTACTCAACAACATTCCAATCTCGGTTAGGATTTGACCCATGGCTGCAACCCTATACAGACAGAACCATTGAAAGAATGGGTAAAGAAGGTCTTAAAAAAATGGCAGTTGTTACCCCAGCTTTTGTGAGTGACTGTCTTGAGACTCTAGAGGAAATAGCCATGGAGGGAGAGGAAATCTTTCACGAAGTTGGCGGGAAAGTATTTAACACCATACCCTGTTTAAATGATAGAGACTCTTTTGCGCAACTTTTAGCCAATTGGATAGTGCAGTGGCAAGGCGATAAGACACCCCAAGAGGCTTTGTAATCCAGTTGTAGCAATAAAAACCTTGAAAAAAATTCAGATTTATTAGCATCACAACCCATTAGTAGCTTGCTTGTAAAACAAGCTGTACCAGCCTTACTGTTAAGCTTAACAAAGCAAGGTTTTTTCTTAATTCCACTCATTTTGATACTACCCACTTATTTTGGCGTTTGGGGCGTTTGGGTTTCTTTTCCCATAGCAGATACTTGTTCTACACTGGTTACGGGTTATTTTTTAAGGCGTGCCATCCATAATGATTTAGCAGAAAAATAGGGTTTTTTTAGGTATCTTTAATGTTTAAAAATCAAGCCATGAAAGC
>Ga0213868_10000518_pt1 | contig 36251 bp, 60 predicted proteins | sample PICome_9_FD_160087 | JGI IMG/M metagenome (GOLD analysis project Ga0213868, IMG submission 160087) | Coastal seawater microbial communities near Pivers Island, North Carolina, United States - PICO127 | ecosystem: Environmental > Aquatic > Marine > Coastal | place: USA: North Carolina...
TCCCCCCCCAGAAGATCAAAGACAGTCGCTTCGGCGACTGTTTTTATGAAGTATAAGTAATATTATGAAAACAGCATGCAGCAAAAGCTGGACTGATGTAAACATAGATTTTGCAAATAGATTAATAAGAAACTGTTGTAGATCTGTCGAATATAAAATGCCCGACAGTTATGATATAGATTTCTTTAATAACAGTCCTCAAATACAGCAAAGAAGATCTAGTACACTATCTGGTGAACAACATCCTGATTGTGCTCATTGTTGGGAAAGTGAAAACGCTGGAATACCCAGTTACCGCTCACAGCAAAATAAATGGCAAGACTTTAGTGGTGTAACTCGAGATCCACAAACTACATACATTGATGTGACACTTGATACTACATGTGATCAAAGTTGTTTATATTGTGCTGCTGATGCTAGTAGTCAAATAGCTCAAGAAGAAGGTGTACCTATACGTGATAACGGTACCGAACATGACTTTGAAACATTTAAACGTTGGGTATCAACACTTAGTGGAGACGTAGTGTTTAATTTTTTAGGTGGTGAACCAACTGCCAGTAAACGTTTTGCCCCAATGGTAGAATATATAAATCAACAAAATGTTAATGCAGAATTTGAAATTTGTACAAATTGTAATACAACTGAACCCATGATGAAACGATTATTAAAAACTATACGTGGTAGTGGTAAGCCATGGAATGTTGCTATTAGTAATGAAACTTATGCTGAACACGCAGAACTATTACGTTATGGATTAGATTGGGAAAGGTTTAAAAAAAACTTTATAACTTATATAACTACACCAGAAATTTTAAGCATTACATTGGCACCCACTACCAACGCATTTAGTATACGTTATTTTCCACAATATATCGAGTGGGTGTATGAAACTTTCTTGACACATGCACCAGATAAATCATTTAGTTGGCATGGTAGTTATATTACTAGACCGCAGGCAATGGATATTAAGTATTTGCCTGCAAAGGATCGCATGCACATACAACGTGCAATTAGCGTAAACAACAAATACAAAAATCATCATTTGCTAACAAATGCTCGTAACTTAGATAAATTTGGTGAATATCTACAAGCAATGTCTGACAGAATAGGGTCTGCAACTCCTGAAGGTTATAGTGATCGTAATCAACAAATTGGGCTGAAGCACTTCCTCAATGAAAAACAACAAGTCAAACAAAAGGATCTATCGTCACTATTATGACTAATTTTTGTGTACATAGTTTAGCTGGTGTAAGTGTAGTAGATAGTCGTGGAGCACTGCGTCCATGCTGCAAATACGATAATAGAGATAGTATTCCTACCATATTTGATGTCGACACACTGGACGGGTTGCATCGTATTAAACCATATGCTGATATAAAAAATAATCTCAATAAAGGCAATTGGCCACGTGGCTGCCATCGATGCCAACTGTCTGAACAGAGTAATATACAATCACGTAGACAATGGACAAATAAGTTTTATGGCGATCATGGTTTGATTTTGAAACCAGGCAAGATTCAAGACTTAGAGATTGCACTAGATTATACATGTAACATGCGTTGTCAAATATGCAATCCCGGAGCGAGTAGTAAGTGGAGTACTGATAAAAGTTTACTCAATGAACTAGATACATTGGGTGTAAAACTGGATGGTCATACTGATTATCGTAACTACCAGGATCGTATGCAGTATGTGTTATCAAATACTGATTTAAGTGCAGCACGACATGTTAAAATAGAAGGCGGCGAGCCGTTTTACGCCAAACATTTAAGTTGGTTTGTAAACAAATTACGACATGAAGTTTTACAACCACACCTGTTATTTTTAAATATCACAACAAACGGCAGTGTATATCCAGAAAAAAAAGTTATACGGCAATTGCAATACTTTCGAAACAGTTGTATATCATTTAGTTTAGATGGTACGGAAAAACTAGCAGAAGCTACTCGTTGGGGAGCTAAATGGGAAACTATTGATGAAAATATCAAGAAGTTTACGCAAACTGGTATTAACTTGCAAGCTAGTTGTACTGTTAGTATACTTAATTGGAACCAACTTGCTCCATTGATAAGATACTTAAAACATCGAAACATAACATTAAATTTTAGTGAGCTGACAGATCCAAAACATTTAAGTATATACCAGTTACCACTCAGTGTTAGAAAACAATTTGTAACTGGTAACACATCGTTAGACAATATACTAACCGCAGATATTACGATTGATAATCAGTTATCAAAAACTCGTGATTATATTAATATTATTGATCGCTACCAAAAAACAGATTTTAGTAGTGTGAATAAACAAGCATGGGAGATAATAAATGCTAATATCAGGTAATCCTGAACAGGGAATAGCACAAGCACTGTTTAAGTTATATCCAGATGCTACCTATATGAGTAGAAGTAGTGGACATGACTTGGTTGAACGGCGTGGAAGAGAGAGTTTTGCTCAAGAAGCACTTAATCATGACGTTATTATAGTTAACAGTGCACTGTGGCAGTTTCAACAAACTGTACTACTAGATGCAGTGTACAAGAGCCTAAAGGATGCCAAGAAACTAGCACATATTGTTGTAATTGGTAGTACGACTGATAGAGTTAAGAACGGCAAGGCATGGTTATACAATGCAGAAAAGAAAGCGTTGCGTGATTACAGTAATACACTAGCAATAGGCGGTGTTTGGAGTCGTATGCCTAAAGTAAGCTACATTAGTTTTGGTACACTTAGCAATAATGAACACAAACATCCTGACAGGCGTTGTATGGATATAGATCAGGCTGCTGGATATATTAAATGGATTATTGATGCTCCACGTGAAATAAATATAAATGAAATAAGTATTGATCCTATGCAAGACGATAACTGGTATGCCCTTTAGTAGAAATATTAACTATTTACATTTTGGTCTTACAAGTAAGTGTACACTCAAATGTCCAGAGTGTGTACGAACAATGAGTAATCCTACGCTTAATACAGTATGGCGTGATATTAAAGAGCAACGACAAATTGATTGGAAGCAATACCGATCAATTATTAAAGATTTATCATACAACTCAATACTATTTTGTGGTAATTGGGGCGATCCAATATACTATACTGGTCTAATAGAGTTTATCGTTTATATTAAAACTGTTACTGATGTTCCTATAGTTATTCACACAAACGGTAGTTATAAAGATGCTAATTTTTGGCGTCAGTTAGGAACAGTATTACAACAAGATGATAATGTTGTGTTTAGCATTGACGGATTAATAGATGATGACCAATATCGTATTAATAGTGATGCCACTAGTAGAAGGTTAGGTATTAGTACACTTGCTAATATATTACCCGAAGAAACTCGACCAAGAGTAAGTCAAAAATGTATATTATTTCGTTATAATGAAAATAGAATCTGGCAAATAGTAACTGAATCTCGCAAACTTGGTTTTGACTGTATAATTTTTGATACGCCTATCACAGATAATAATCCAGATCTGACACCACATTATTTTGGAGACAGATTCGAGGTACATTTTGATGAGTAGTATTGATCCAAAATGTCAATCAACTGATATAAATTACCATGTTGAAATAAACGGATTGTTCTTACCATGTTGTTGGATAGCTACACATCGTGAAAGTATTAAAGATCTACGTGAAAGATTAGGTGATGATTATGACCTTTTGTTTTTGACAAATAACGATCCTTATAGTATAATAGACTTGTGGGAAAAACATATCGAAAGTAGTTGGGAAACAGATACTCCTGTGCCCATGTGCAAAATTAAGTGTACTAAAAAAAGGAACGGCAATGGAGTTTAAAAGAGCAGTAATAGAAGTATTTGGTGGATGCAATTACACTTGTAAAATGTGTCCCCAAACTAGTCCAGGTAGAGAGACTAGTTTTTTAAGACGTATGCCGTTTGACTTATTTGAAAATATATTAGATCAATTAACTGGCTCACCTGTCGTCAACTTGGAAGGCAGCGGTGAACCAACGTTAGAGCCTGAGCTTCCACGTTATATAGAAGCAGTTACACGACGAGGATTTCGTCCTTATATATACAGTAATGGTAGTGGCATGCATGGCGATTATATGCGTGATTGTGTTGATGCAGGACTTAAACTGTATCGTTTTAGTGTAATAGGATACAACAGAGAACGTTATCAAGAATGGATGAATATAGATAATTGGGATCTAATACATCAAAGCACATGTGAAATGCGTGATTATATCAAAAAGAGTGGTAGCGATTGTAGTCTACATAGTTATCATCTAATACTTGATCCCAACCAAACAGAATATGAAGTAGAACAGTATCAACAAAATTTTATTTTTCCAACTGGTACAACTGCATATATTTGGAAAATGCACAACTGGAGTGGAAACTATACTCCTGATTACACAAGAGATGATCGTAAAAAACGAAGTTGTGGCCGCCCGTTTGCAGATGAAATAACATTTAGAGCAGGAGGAACTGGCGGTATGCGAGGAGCCGTCACACCTTGTTGTCAAACGCTAGGTCCTCCAAATGAAAGTTTAAGTGTATTAGGCCATGCAAGTCATCAGAGTATAGAAGATATTTACTATGGAGATGCGTACAACCATCTTCGTAAAGCACACGAAATGGGAGATTGGGATGCTGTTCCTTATTGTAAAGACTGTGATTTTTTATATGAAGATCCTGAAGTATTAGTATGGAGTAATGACACAAATGCTACACAGGGTCGTATGCTGGGCGTAAATAATATTGCAATATCACAATGAATATCACTTTTCACGACACACCAAGCCCATATGCAACAGTTACTGACGTATTTGATACTCAAGATTTGCAAACTTTTCAGCAAATTGCGGACCAAGCGCCAATGGGAGATAGCTGGATAGAAAATAATAACATGGACCAATATGCATGGAAATTGTATCATAAAATATATCCCACGCTTAATCGAAAAACTCAAGATAGAAACAACTGTCTTGAATGCAGTACTGATGCTAGCTTCTTTAAAATACAAATAAAAAAACTAGAACCAGGGTTTAAACGTAATCGCATACACACCGACAGTGATTGGAAACAATTTGTTACAGTTGTTTATTTAGATGGACAAGGACTGGGAACAAAGTTATATGCTAGTAATGAAGGTGACCCTGAGCGTGTTATCCCATATATACACAACACAGGATATTCAATGATACCAAATGCAACTAGTTGGCACGATTTTGATCACAGTGCTGACTTTACTGAAATAAGAACTACTCTTATGTTTATACTAGCAAATCGGGGGTTTTATAAATGAGTACAGTTATTCTAATTCCAGTTAGATTAAAAAGTACAAGATTTCCAAACAAGGGCCTAGCTGATCTAAACGGCAAGCCCATGATACGACGAGTTTTTGACCGATGCGAAGCCATGGGTTATGATACAGTTGTATTAACAGATACTGATCAATTAAATTCAGTAATACCATCAAGCAACATTGTTCTGACTTCACCAGACTGTACCGACGGTACTGACCGCTGTATTAGTGTAATAGGAAGAGAACTCAATTACGACAAATATATTAACGTGCAAGGTGATAATCCTGACGCAACTATAGAGCCTGTACAAGCTATCGAACGTGCACTTGATACACATTATGTATATCAAGCATATAAGTCAATGACGCCAGAAGGCCGCAGTGATCCAACAGTGTGTAAAATGGTTATGACCAATGATCGTGTACATTGGTTTTGCAGAAGTGAATTATCATATGGAGAATTTGCACTAGGCTTTCATGGATACACCCAAGAAGCAGCAGAACGTTGGAGAACATTTACTCGCTATCCGGCTGAAATCACAGAAACTATAGAAGCATTACGTTGGATACAAAATGGTGATGAACTACGTGGTGTTAAATGTGAATTTGATGGTATAGAAATAAATGTGCCAAGTGACTTAGAATTATGGAGATCCGTTAATAAATGAAAATTTGGAGTTACGGAGACAGTCACCCAGCAGGACACGAACTAGGAACTGAGTATGCACACGACTTAGGTGCAAGTTGGTTTGCAAGCGAAGGATGGTATAGTGATGATCTTAATACAACTGTACGACATGTATGTAGAAATCGTTTGGGTACAGAAAAATATAATAAAATAATAAAACAAAAATGGTACAAGCACATTCGCAATCAGTGTACACCCAGTTTGAGTTATGCAGGTGTGCTTGCTGAACGTTTGGGTGCTGAACTTGTAAACAGAGCGGAGCCAGGTTCAAGCAACAGTCTCAGCATACTAAAAATGTATCAAGATGTTGAACAGTATCAACCTGACGACATAGTACTGTTCAGTGTGGTAACACCTTTTCGCTATATACCTGCCAATGACATTGACGCTACTAATCATCAAATACATTGGCTGCCAGAATATCAAGCTGAAGTATTATGGGATGTAGGCCCACACGATGTTTGTTTTCGACTACAAACGCACGGTTATATACCGCTTGCTCGCAGTTTACATCCACGTTGCTATACATTTAAAACAGTAAATGATGACATGACTGTTTTAGGGAAAGACGTAGATGTAAATATACCATTAAGTTTTTATCAACTATCTGAACAACATGTTAATGAACCAGAAAATGGTATAGAATCTTACAGATACCCTGGCGGACACTTGCATGAAGATTTACATGTAGCATATGGAGAATATTTGGCAAATGAACTTTCCAAAACGAACTAAATTAACCAGTTATGAGCAATTTGTTGAGTTAAGTAATGACTTTGACCAGCGTGTTGGTACAAAAACTGTATGGTCTAAACTTACAATGTTTGACATATTTGAAAAAATACTAGGAGAAGATAGCTGGTGGGACATTGATTATCAAATTCAAAAATGGGTAGATAATGCTTTTAGTATTAAAACTGAGTTTACTCAAGATGACCAAGACATACCTCAAAGCCCACTTGGAAAAATGAATAGTGTATATCTTACGTTAAATGATATAAAAAACGGTAAAAATTTTTACAGTCCAATAACATTGAGTCTTTTTAAAAACGGTAAAATCCCTATACATCCTGGTTCTACTAGATTGATATTAGCTGATGTATACAATAAACCAATAGACCTTTGTATTACTGATTACAACAACAATTTTCGTAAAAGATTTCCAGATGTTGAATTTTTGGAAGTAGAAGACTACTATTTTGATTTTAGTGACGAGATGCATGAGCTACATGAAGATTGGACATGGACTGGACACTGTCCTACCTACGCCAATATGACAGATGACGATGTGCAAATTAAACAAATAAGTACTTACATGATACCTACTACTGACGATTTTAGTTTTCATCATCCACGTGATGTAACAATAACTCGATGGTTTCGGTTAAATAATGACTGCATCACAGTCAATGACATGCCAATTGCAAAAAAGATTGACAATGTATGGAAGATTGTGTTAGAATAATAAAATGACAGATGATGATTTAAAATGGAGCGAGTATGACTTTACCAAAATCCCGTATGGTGACATTGTCCAAGTTGGACAGCGTACTTTACTTTATAGGGATTTGTTTACTGTGTCTTGGCTTCTTGGCAGGTTTTGCAATTATCGTTGCAGCTATTGCTGGCCATACGCCCGTTCAGATAGAAAAGATCATAGACCAACCGAGCTATGTCTTAAAACAATCGACGAAATAAAAAGGCAGGCACGTGGCAACGGTTTTAATAGCTTTCATTTTTCTTTATCTGGTGGTGAGCCTACTTTTCACCCTGGCTATTTGGACATTCTCAAACATCTTGCTGATGATGTTGGTAATACTAATTATACTAGCGTTCACATGACATCAAACTGTAGTAGACCTATGAAGTGGTTTGAGGATTATGTAGAACGGGTAAAACCATTTCATAGAGCAAGCATTACAGCTAGTTTACATACAGAACACTTAAATACACGTGACAAGATGCAAGACTTTGCAGACAAGCTAATCTTCTGTCAGGAGCACGATGTACAAGTTACAATCAATATGGTCATGGTTCCGGAATGGTTCGAAAGAGACTGGGAAAACGCCCTGTTCTTCCACGAGCAAGGAATCAACGTCACACTCAAGCCACAGTCAGATCCCACGGCATCAAGAGTCGTGGAAGGTTATACAGACGAAATGCTACAGCGATTGTGGAACGGCATGCCGCAAATGGCGTATACTGAATCGAAACGCAAATGGGCAGATCGTCCAAGGCCTAGTTTCGAATTGCCGCCTTATGCAATAGGCGACAATGATAAGAGTGTGCCCTGGCACATGCAAGTAGAGTTTACAGACAGTAAAGGAAAAAAATGGTACATGGACCAAGCGGAGAGATTCAATGCTTTCGGATTTAACAAGTTTGAAGGATGGATGTGTCAAAGTGGGTATAGCGGTATTATTATCCGTGAGCCTGATGGTAGTATTAAGCGTAGTTATAGTTGTCATGATGTTCCACTAGGTAACATAGAAACAGGATTTAAACTGTTTGATGGACCACGCAAATGTATTACACCAGCATGTGTAAGTAGTGCTGATAGTAAAATACCGAAGCGTAAAGTATAAATATTGATAAGAGGAGTGGACTGATGGCACATAAAAGAACATATAAAATTCAAACAGCTTCGCTTGCAATGGAAGTAGATTCTACAAATCTAATCAATGACAGTTGTGTAGCTATTCAGAATACATATGTATCAGAAGGAAAGATATTAGCTCAAGGTGTTACATATGATGAAACTGATCCAAATATTATGAATGCATGGGTTACATTTGATACAGAAGCTAACTGCATAGCATATTATGATGCACTAACAGCGGCAAGCAATGTAGAAACAGATAAAGTGGGCTTAACTATTATAGATGAAACTAACGAAACAGTATAGCTATTTTAAAGAATTATCACATCTACCACAACTTAATTTATATAGCGAACTCTCAGAATTAAATCTTGATTACAAGCATAATCAGATATGTCTAAACACTACTAAAGACAAACTAAACGACCCATATTATGGTGTCGGTAGTTTAGACTTAGACTATGATAACGAATATTGGGAAACAGATCAAGACGGTAATGAACGTAAAGTAGTGCCGCCTAGATCAGTTATGCTTAAAGAATCAGACTTTACAGAACTAGCAACTCCCTTTAAAAATACTTTGTTTGAAGAATTTTATCGTATATTATGCGCAGAATACTCAGTAGGTCGTGTACGTATTATGCGACAAAATCCCAATCATACATTAAGTTGGCACTGTGACTATAATCGTAGACTACATTATCCATTAAAAACACAACTGGGTTGTCATATGGTGATTGAAGATGAAGTATTACACTTAAAACAAAACACTTGGTATTGGACTAATACTAAAGTATATCATACTGCATTTAATGGCAGTAGAGAAGATAGATTACATATTGTAGCCTGTCTATTAGAGGATTAAAAATGTCAAGATATGGAGATGGTACTTACCTTGAAGCTGACAAATATTTGGCTTTGCATAGTGCACCTGTGGTGCCCACTAGTATAGTAATTGATCCTGATGAATTTAATGCAGTTATGCTAGAATACCAGTATGCATTTCGTAGTTGGGGGGAAAAGAAAAAACATTTCCCACGATACGGCTTACCATTAGTAAATGATAATGGAAGTATGTATAACAACCCAGAGCCAGTGTGCTATCCACTAGACGAATGGTTAGAGCATTTATCAGAAGAGGATTGGGTATTTGACAGAGACTTTACCACAAAAACACCAGTGTTTGAACACCCAGTATTTGATCCGTTACGAGTATTTGATGGGCACTGGGCACGTAGTTGTATACTAAGATGGGATAGCGAAAGCTTCTTTTATCCACACAGTGATACTTGGTTGCCAAGTCCTATATTAAGATTGTGGGGAACAACTGATCCTGACCATGCACGTTTTCAATTTGATCGTGAATATCGTAGACCAGATACGCCAGGATTAGTACCCAGTATGGATCCAGATATGATAGACTGGCCAGGCGAGATAGAAGCAGGCCGCATGTATTTGGTAGATACCAGTTTAATACATACAGCCCGTAGTATTGGTGATCATCCTACGCACCAGTTCTTTTTAGCAGTGCATACTGATGCTTATGACACTATGCAATCAGTATTAGATACAACGTCCAGTATGTAACCTATAAGGTGTTTTATACCAGAAGCTAGTACGTTGTAATTCACGCTTTGCTGTTTCAGGATCTAAACCTTTTTCTAGCCATACATTATTGCGTCTATGGACACCAGTTAATTGTTCCATAAAGCAAATATCACCTACTTCCCATTCATGTGCATAATGATATTGATCACTGTCAATATATTCTGCTTTAATCTCTTCGTAAATCTCACGATGATTTTCCAATTTGTTACCATCTTTGTCAGCCATGTAGCTTAAATTTAAGTGTGGAAAGTACACACCTTTAATACCCAATGGATGTCTACTAATCATTTTTAGTGTGTTCTTTTTCTCAAACCGTGGCTCACCAAATTTATTTTCAGGTTGATCATAGTTTAAACTTCGTTGTATTGCACGACTAGCACGTTTGTTATCAAAGTCTTTCAGCTCTGCTGTGGGCAGTACATAGTGTGCTAGCCGATTTTCATATGTGTCTTCCATTTTGTTTGTGATACTCAAATACAGCGTGTCATATAATTCACGTTTTTCTTGGCTTAGATTGTTCCAGTATGGAATACTGTTAGCCATGATTGTTTGACTTCCTTTGGGTATTTCAACTGCACGTAAACCTACCATTTCTTCACTGTCAGGTGTAAACAATATATTGCAGTGCCAATCTAGTTCTCCGTGTCCAAACAAACCTTCTGCTTCGTGTTCGTCTTTTACTTTTAGATTGGTAACACGATAAATTTGTGGATACTTGTCGTCATTGCACCATATCTCTGCGGCTTGGTGATAGCCCACACGCATTTGAAAGTCTATGTATTCATCCACTGTGGCTGTATCTTTCTTCCATACTACAGTACCATATTCACGTACTAGGTCAATAAAGTCTTGTTCTTTCATATCTTTATATGGTGTTAGTACTCTTACAGCTACAGTATATCCTGCACTGCTTTTAATATCTTCTATTTTCATTTATTGTCCTTTCGCATTCTTTAAACTCTTTTGTAAAAAATAGTTGTAATGTTACACGATCTTCCATAATACTATCACAGTTATCAACAGTATGTAATTGACTTACATCTAGTAATACTGGATGTTCATAATAATATCTTTCTCCAGTTTCACAAAATAAAAACGGTGCTTCAGTAGAATCGTTTAGTAATATGTTTAGTTTACATCCATTGACATCTCGATGTGGCAAAACAAACCCATCTGGTTTAACTACATTAAAGTTAAATCCCAAACTGTCATCATATTCATTACGCAAATAATCCAATGGTATACCAAGTGGATCGATTATTTCAGTTTTAATGTATTCTTGATCGTACCAGTTATCAATAAACACATTAGTAGTTTTTGCAACTCGTGGATTATAGTAATCCTCACTGCGAGTACATCTTGAGTATATACTAAATAAATCACTTTTACTTATAGCAAGATCGTAAGACTTTATCACTAGCAATACTTTCTGCAAAACTTGTTTCAAGTGCAATACTAAGGAATGCACGATCTTCTGTTAGCTCTTCCAAACCATCTACAGTATGGTCTTCTTGCACATTCAATAGAAGTGCAGTGTTATCTTTATAATTCCAACCCTCTTCAGTTTTAATCCAACGACATGTTCCTGCTTCAATGTTTTTAACTGGTACATTGAGCTTGCACAATACATGATCTACTCCTGCATTGTGTTGCATGATAGCGGCTTTGCCTGCTACAAAACGTGTAAAATTAATACTGTTTTTAGGATAAGGAGGCACAAATCCTTCCGTAAAACTTCCGCTTCTGTCACTGCTTACTGCATTACTATAGTCCAGTTCAGCAACATTTTCATAGTCTATGCCATAGTATGGAAGTATAGTATCAATAATCCACTGTTGATCTTGTTGTGTTTCACACCATATTTGATCACAAACAAAGTCTCCATGGTTAGCGTGAAACGCAAACTCAAGTATATGTGTAGTACATCTGTCGTATATTTCATTTAGTTTGTTGTGCCATTCAACAGGCATAGGTTCACATATTTTAAAATTTATAGGGTCTGCATGTTCATGATACATTTTGTTTTATCCTCTTTTTAGCGGTGTCGTAATCTACATCCATTATGCTTAATTTTAATAGTATTCTTTCTTGTGGATGTGCAGGTACACGGTGTAATCGACTTGTGTTTAATAATGCAACACGATATTCAAATTGACCTACGTCAACAAATTCTACTGGACCTGCACTCTCGTTTAAAATTATATTGACACCGCATTTGGTATTATGATCTATATGTTCTGGAACTTCTCCGCCTGCCTTTAATTTATAGTAACGTGGACGTATGTCTTTAGTGCCGATTATATTAGCAAAATGTTTAGTAACACGAGCAGTTTCTGGATAGTTATTAACATTGTCACTTCCATCTTCTTCATAACCAAAAAACCGTGCCTGTGTCCATTGGTCCATATGTACATCGTTATCAGAGTGGAACCAATTTGGATCACTGTTTACATCATCTTGTGGCACAATAAACGGTTCGTAGTCTCTACTATATGCTTCATGTAATAATTTATCAGAACTGTAATCAGTATAATCAAAGCTATATAATACATCATTATCATAATATCTAAAATCAATCATCCACATTGTTATCTCTCATATATCTTGGATAAGCGGCAAGCAATACTTTGGGCAAATGTTTGTAATCATCTGTTCGTATTGTGCCTCTGCAATATTTACTACCGCAATTACACTCATCAATAATAGTTTGTCCGTCACCTACACTAACACTTCCATAATCGATTGTAAGTTCTTCACCTGGAACAATATCAATAAAACTAACAAGTTCATTAAATCCACGCATACGACAATTTGGTTCACAACTGTGATTAGTTGTTGCTCTAAACAATGAATGTACTTGGTGTAAGTATAATTTATTACCAATTGGCATGCATATCATTTGGTCAGGTTCATCTACTATAACACCGCCTATAATAGCAATCAGAGTTTCTAGTTCTATACGATCCGCAGTAAATCTTCCTATACCATTGTCACATTGTCTTTGATATGTAGGTACTAGAAAATGGCTGAGACTGTGATTGTATTGTTCAGCTATTTGATTAAGTAGTTTGAGCTTTTGATTCATCGATTAAAAAATATTTTATAATTACAGCAGGTAAATCTATTTCCCACCATTTGATTCTATTGTCCCATGCCATTGGCTTTGCATGATGTGTGTTGTGTAGTCCACTGCCTAGTGTAATAAAATTTACCCATGTGTTGTTTGTGCTGTGATCAGGTGTGTCGTAATGTCTGTATCCCCATTTGTGACAAAAAACATTTACAAGTCCTGCACTGTGAAATGTTACAACTGCTGGTATACTAATAAGGAATACTGGTATACGCCAATCAATAATAGCCAACAAAATATAAATGCTGACTAACAATTTTAGGTAATGTTTGTGTATGAATTTAATAGTAGGATCCCGTACAAGATCAATTACATACTTTCTTTCAATTGTAAATGGTTCCCAAAATGTACTCCATATGCGCCAGCCTGGTTGCCCACCATGTGGATCTTCAGGACCTTCGCTTTTAGCATGATGTTTTCTATGTATTCCACACCAAGCAACTGGTGATCCAAAGCAATTGAATACACTTAGCCAGATGAGAAGTTTATGCTTAATATTGGTAGTAGTAAAACTTTTATGACACAAATATCTATGCAGTGCAATCTCGCCGCCTACTTTACCAAACAATATCCAGCCAGCAAAACTCATAGCAAGCCAAGTATAATCAGCGTACAATAAACCTATCACAAGTGCTACGTGATTGGCTAATAATACAAGTTTAAGTTTGTATTCGTAAGACATACTGATATTGTACTCCTGTATCCCAATTCTCACTACCCGGCATTGGATCGTGTGTTACTTTCCAAGAATATTTACTATGTTTAGCAAAGTACTCTAATAGTTCAGGCGACTCTTCTCTACTTACCCAAACGTCTGTATAGCCCATTTCAAGTCCACGTTGAGTAAGCTGATCAAGTGTGTCCAATCCTCTACGAAGATCTGCACGATATCCGCCAAAGTCATAGTCTCTGTCTCTGGTGTGTCTACATATTACTCTAATACTGCCGTTGTATTCTGGACGCTCAACACCTGCACTGTAGTATACCATACGCCCTTGATCCCATCCCATACGAGCAAATTTAGTATACTCAAATAATGGATATTGACTATAGTTTTGTGCATGTTTGTGGTCAGAGTTTTTAGAAAACAGTGCACGGATATCCGCCATGTAAGGATCTATCTTAGAGAGACGCCAGATCATCTGTACCATCTAAACTAAACATTAGCGCAATTCTAGCATGTTTGCTCATGTTAACAACTGCATGTGGATATCCAATATTGAGAAAATATGCATTGCCATTTTCTAAGTTATATGCTTCTAATTCGCCGTCACGCCTAAACAAGTTAACAACATTTTTGTCTCCATAGATAGGAACAATGCATCTAACAGCATAGTTCACATCATAGTCTACATGAAACGGAATAGTTTTGCCTGGTGCTAGTTTTGTAATACGTATACGACTAGCAGGTGCTTTGAGTTGTGTTACAATTTTTTCAAAGTAACTGCCTGTGTATTCTGGTGTAGGTACATTGTATAGGTGTTCTTCTCGACGTCTAATACGCTCTTTGATACTTGCTTCGTAAGGTAGTATTTCACTAGGGGTTGTTAAGTTTATTTGTTTAAAATTATCATACACACTTGCAACAAGTTCCATGTGATTATCACATAACATTGGATTGGCAGTTCTAACATCGACAAATTTCTCTGCAAGTCTGATCATTTCTCCTTGCAAGGTATTTAAATCAATATCTAAGTTTAAGTTAGCTATACTTGGTAAATTATGTTTTTTCATTCATTACTCCGGCAAGACATATTCTTGCTTTATTCCCATCTCTTTTATACTTATCAAAATCGTTATCTGTTGTTGTACCCAACCATACACTATCACTTGGTGTGAAGTTTAACTGTTCACAAATACGCTTTTGTTCATTATATAACATTTTGTGTACATAGTCAATATCAAAATTACTAATAATATTTTCACCAACATCATGTGCATAGTAATTGTAGTACTTGGCACTTTCTGTTAGGGCCTGTCTTTTTAAATCTGGTTTGCGACTAAAGTACCATCCTGTCCTTACATTACGAATACCAAATGGTTTACTTAAACTGAAAAATGCTTTTTCAACACCGTCATGTAGTTCAATCTTTTGTACACTAGTACTGCCAACATAAGCTAAATCTAGTGCAACTTTTATATGTTTGTCAACTGGACAGTAATTGCCGTCAATCGCACTTGGAATACTTTGATAAACATAATGTGGTGCCATGCCATTACGCTTGTGATCTACCCATTGGTATTCACCAGGTGCACTCCATATATGATACTCACTTCTACCCCACCACCAATCTAAACCTTCTGTTATACCATTAGTAGGGTAAACATGCCAGTCAGTTAAGTCAACAATAGGTTTTAACCATTTAATGATGTCAGTCTTGTAATGACGAACACTATCATAATCAGGTTTAATATTTTCAATTGAGTTGCGAACTTCTGGTAGAACGTTTGTTCTAACTGCCAGGCTTTGCTTTAATAAAAAATCTTTCAATTATCCATCCACTGAAATCATATTTGTTTAGTCTGTAATGTCCAGGATTGTTATGATGATATAAATGCCAACCTTCTCCGGGTGCTATTAAATTCATCAAAGGTACATCTTTTGGTTGACCGTCTTTGTGTGCTACGTAGTTTAACATTCCAAATCCAATCCAACTAATAGCGAACGGTAAGGCAACAAATACTGTGAGCCCCCAAATTCCAAATAGTATGAATACTAAAACAGTATAAAATAAGTGTATATACTTACCAAAGCGATGCCACCATACTATTCTTGGGTTACGCAATAAATCAACTATATATTTTTTAGGTATTTTCTCTACACGCCAACGTGATGTTAATACTGTTAAACTTCCTTTATATATAGGACTATGTGGGTCATGCTCTGTATCGCTTTTTGCATGATGCATACGATGAACCGCAGCCCAAGTCAATGCACTGCGTCCGCCGCATATCATTCCTAGAAACAACATTAAATGTTCTATAATAGGTGTAGTTTTGAAACTTCGGTGTGTAAAATAACGATGGTAACCGCTGCTTATACCAATTGCTGCTACTATATAATAAAAAATATACCCTTGTAAAATTATCATACTGCCATAGGTGCCTTTATACTATCCATTGGAGTGTAGCTAATTAGTTTGTAGTCATCAGGAATAGTTTTTAGAACTTGAGAAATATTATTAAATTCTGGCATTAACAAATATGGCATTTCACGTGGGCTACGTTCTAGTTGTTGTGTTACTTGTTCTATATGGTTACTGTATATATGACAGTCGCCACCAGTCCATATAAAATCACCTACTTTAAGTTCACATATTTGTGCTAACATATGTGTTAATAGACTATAACTTGCAATGTTAAATGGTACACCCAAGAACATGTCTGCACTTCTCTGATAGAGCTGACAGCTAAGTTTACCGTTCATTACTTTAAACTGTGCTAGTGTATGACACGGAGGCAACGCCATTACATCAATTTCGCCTACATTCCATGCACTTAATATAATGCGTCTACTATCAGGATCTGTTTTAATTAAATCAATTATTCCTGCAATTTGATCTACATATGCACCATCATGTGTTTGCCATTCACGCCATTGCTTTCCGTATACTGGACCCAAGTCTTTATTGTCTTCACTATTATAATGACCAAGTGCTTTGCCTTGATTGTCAGCATTTGCAGTCCAAATAGTTTTCTTATCTTTCAATTCAGTACGTGGCTTACCGTAATGTATTTCAGCAAGTCTGCGTTCATTCATACTACCTTCTAGGAACCATAGTAGTTCACTTACTACGCTTTTCCAAGCGAGCTTTTTAGTTGTTACAGCCGGAAACCCTTCTTGTAAATTAAAACGCATTTGGTATCCAAAGATACTGCGAGTACCAACTCCAGTACGATCACTAACATCTTCTCCAGCGTCCATGATACATTGTAGTGCTTCTAAATACTGATACATTATAATTTACTCCATACATCTATATAAACATCATTCTTGCGTCCACTTGACGTCAATGTAAAATTTTCTTCTATCAAACTAACAGGTAAGAATGTATCACATCCATACTGGCCACGTATTTGACTTAAATGAAATTCGTCTATCATATCCAATAGACTTTCTATAAGTTTTGCACCGCCTATAATACATATGTCTTCTTGTATAGTTGCAAGTCGAGAACGCATAATATCACCAGACAATTTTTCAACTCCATCTGGTAATCTTTGCTTTGAGCTTGTAACCACAATATTGTGCCTATTGGGCAACGGCTTAAAAGGTAAACTATCCCATGTTGATTTACCCATTACAATAGTTTTGTTAATAGTTTGTTCTTTAAACCATTTTAAATCTGCTGGATTGTGTGGCCAAGGAAGGGCACCGGCTAAGCCGATGCCCCATTTTTCATCACACGCTAGTATCGCTCGAATCATTTTTATCCTTGTTCAATAATTTTTTAGTTAAGTTTTTAACTTCTGTTTCGAGAAGGTTGTAGTCTATTACTATCTCTAAATCACGAACTGGACTTCCATAATCTTCACCTAGCTCTTCAACCGCTGCCATTATAAAAAGTACAATGTTAGGTTCATCAATTTCTTGTAAAACCTCTCCTTCAAAAATCACTCGGTCTCCATTTTCTAATACTAGTACTACTTTTTCAATATAGTCTAACGGTACTTCGTCAATTTCAATATCTCTAATAATGTTTTGAAAGGTCCTGTCTTTTTTACGTATCGGCATTTGCTGTGGACTTTTTTGGCCGGCCACGCTTTGGTTTTAGATCTGGTGCCATTTCGTATGCTTCAGACTTTAATCGCTCTGCTTCTGCCAAAAATGTTTCAGCTTGTGATAACATTCCTTGTGCAATCGCTGTATCATCTAGAACTTGTTCAGACGTTGGAATAGCTTGATCAATAGTTTGAGTAGGATCTAACTGAGTTGGTGTCATGTTATCAGAAAACTGGCGTGGTGCACCATCTGTATCGTCTATCATACTATTTTTAATGTCTCGCTCACTCATTCCAGTTGATTGCTTGCGAATAATCTCATTGACTTCACTTAACTTGACCGTTGTTGAGGAGTTAGGTGTTAAATCAATACTATTAGTCGGATACTTTCTTAAGTAACCAGCATTGTGTAGTTTCTGTAACATATTTGTTCCATCACTAAACAAACTGCGGTGTGCGATTTCGTAGAATTCAGTTGCTTCTTGTCCTGCTGGACTTTCAACAACACGTACTACATCATCATGTTCCATGTCTGGTAATCTTTCTGTTTCTACAACAAGGCAGTTTTTGTCATCAGTGACATTACCACGCTCATCATAAATTTCTCTAAAGACTACTACACACTTCATTCCTGTGTTTGACACTTTTCCGATGTGTTTCATAGTTGCCATTGGGATGCCTCCTTACTGTGCTTCCGTTGTTTCAGGTGCGGCTGCTGGCGCTGCTTCACCTTGTTGCTCCTGTACACTTTGGATAAATGCTACAAGACGGTTGAATACTGTACCAACCTGTGCTGCTTCTGCGGCACGAAATGCGCCACGTGAGACAGCAACATCAATTACTTGTGCTGCGTTTTGTAAATCAGCAACTCCAAGTGTTACCTGTTCTTTTTCGCCCTCAACTTGTGGCAATTCAGGTGCTGTGCCGTCAGTTGTGATCGGCTCTTCGGCCATTTGATTTTCTTCAGTCATATTAATAATCTCCTATATTGACTCTTTTAATTATATACGTACTTATTTATGTTCAGACGATACTGACATTTTATAAGCAATGATATTAGAGTAAAATCTTTCTCCATCAGATGGGTTTTCAAACCAAAATTGATATAATTTACTCTTTAAACTTTTTATATGATAAAACCCACTGCATCCACTAAAGTCTAGACTTTCAATTTCGGGTGTATCGTCGAATTCAACTACATAACGATTACTCATCATTTTTGTAATAGTTGCCGGATCTAACATCTGTAAATCCTGATCACTTAGTGAAAATCCTTGTTTTACTATCTTCATAATTATTTATGCTGCCTTTTTTACTGGTTGCGCTTCATAATATACAGTAGTACCAAACGGGGCAACAGGCTTACTCCAACTATTCTTAATCAAGAACAACGTATCGCAGTAGTCTGGATCTCCCCAACTTCTCCAAGGTTCACCATCTGTAAACATGATAAACTGGTCTGGCTCAATACCACGTGCTTTCATAAAGTCCCAATTAGGAACAAAGTCAGTGCCACCACCGCCAGTCATTTCAAACTCTGTAATTGAACGTCCGTCATCATCTGTAAACTCGTCATAACCGCTAACTTCTGTATCAAAGCACCAGATACGGATCTTGTAGCTTTCGAACTGATCCATAATGCCTTGCACTTCACTAAGGAAATCACGAGTGTCAGTATCGCTAATTGAGCCACTAACGTCTAGTGCAATAGCAATGTCAATCTGTTGATCCTTTAGCATACCAGGCAATACTACAGTATTAAACTGGCTCTTGCGGTTAGGTGTCATAAACGTAAAGTCGCTAGTAAGGTTGCTTTCCAGTGTAACACGGATCATCTGACGCCAGTCCATTTTGGGCTCTGTAAGCTCGCCAATCATGCGGCGTATATCGCCCGGAACGTTACCAGCACCCACACTCTGTGCAGCCTGTATGATAGCATTTTTTAGCTCATCACTGATAGCCTTGGCATCATCTTTTGAAATAGTAGGACGTTTACCTTTACCTTCATGTCCTTGGCCTTGTCCTTCTTCGCCCTCGCCTTCTATATCTAAATGAATATCTAGTGTTTGTTGTGGTGTAACACCATCTTTAATTAATTGGTCATATACATTTTCAGTCCACCATTCATCACTTTCATATTTTGCATCATATAGTGGCTTCACTTTGTCAATTAGACGTCCAATCTTTTCACGTACTAGCATAGCATTAATTTTATAATCGCCTGCCATATTCCAGATTTGAGGCTGGCGGTCACCTCTACGGAGGAAGTGTTCATAAACACAGTGTCCAACTTCATGTCCAACTAGGAAAACAGTTTCTTCTAAGTCCAGTTTGTTAATAAATTCTTCGTTATAGTAAAAATTGCGTCCGTCTACTGCGGCAGTAGGACACCAATCACTGGCTTCTACTAACTGCAAACGGCATGCAATGTTGCCAAAAAACGGTTGCTTAAACAACATTTTAACACGGGCTGTTACTAGTTTTTCTTTTGCTGACTTAAACGTTTGCATAGTATTCTCCGGTTGTTACATTATTAATATAAACGATTTATTAGGCAATGTCAAGCACTAAGACACGTTATTTTAAAAATAATCATTTCTTCATAATTCTGGAAACTCATGTATGCTTTGGTACCATTTGTTACTTCCTCTGGTGGTAGCCAGTCATCGTCCCAGGGTATTCTACTAGCTTTTCTTGCTCCTTCATTCAGCCAAAAATGCCATCCCCAATTATACTGACAATGATTATCACACCACTGGATATATCTACTGTTAACACCACTTGCTTTTAAATCAACAACGTGTTTAAATTTTTTTAAGTATCCACATTCTGGATTAGTTACTGGAGTAATTGTCATTACCATATCTATATTTAACAAGAAGTGGGGCGATCGCCACCGCCCCACTTCACCAGGAGTGACGTAACTTAGTTACGCCATTTCAATCAGCGTACCGTAAGTAGCAATAAAGCCTTTCCAGTTCTTTAGCTGATTAAACTTTGGACGGATACCATACTTGCCTAATGCAATAGTACAAGCCATAACAACCATCTCGGCTTCGAAGTTGTTTTGCACAAACTCAAGGAAGTTATCGAAACGTTTCATTTCGTCCTTTTTGTTATCGAAGCTGTCTTTAAGCTCATAACACAGCGCAGTAGTAAGTGAATACTTGGCACTGATGTTATCTGTTTTCAGTTCTTTGACCTTGCCATCCAGGATGTCTGTAGGGTTAGGCAACTGAGCGGCAACTTGACGGTGCGCTTTAAACTTGAGCGCAATACCTTCGCCAATACCAGCGGCAACCATATCTGTTACCTCTTCCTCAGTAAAGCCTTCTACGTCACGGATAGTGTCTGAAACAAACGCCCATGAACGTGGTGTAGCAAACGAACGCTCTGCACTACTTGCATCAAAGTTATACAAGTCGTCTTTAAACGTAGTAACATAACCAAGTACATCTGGATGTTGGTTGTTAACAACAGCCCAATCGAACCAGTCTTGGTAGTCAACACGTACTTCATAATGTAAGAAACGGTTAGCAAGCGGCTTGGGCATACGGTATGTAACACCCTTGTCAGTTTCACGGTTACCAGCGGCGGCAATAACTACGTTATCAGGCAAACGATATTTGCCGATAGCACGGTTAAGAATAAGCTGATATGCGGCAGCCTGTGTAGCAGGAGCGGCGCCATTAAGTTCATCTAAGAACAGTACAATAACATCGTACTCGGCGGCTTCAGCTTCTGTTGGAAGCTCATCTGGAGAGCTAAAGCTCATCCGGTTAGTTTCCTTGTTATAGTAAGGATAACCTTTAAGGTCAGTTGGATCCCATAGTGACAAGCGAGCATCAATTAGCTTGGCTTTTTTGCCTTCAGCAACATAGGAATCTGTAATTTGTTGAAACGTTTCAGACTTACCAATACCTGGTGGTCCCCAAACCATAACTGGGCGTTTAGTACGAAAGTGATGCTTAACGTACTTGGATAGTTCTGAAAGTTTTACGGTGCGTGTTTGTAAATCCATTTTATATCTCCTGGCTGGATGTTATGTCTACACTATATAGACATTGGCGAACAGTGTCAAGCAAAAAGTTTACCCATGTTTTCGAACACTACATTGTAGGCGTTTGCTTCATATCCATAGTTGTCGTAAAAGTCATCATCGTAATTATCTGAAGCACAATGCTCTTCCCAAACACGGTTCATTGCTTCCATGCCTTCTAGTGCATCACCACGACCAAAGTTAGTAATTGCATTCCAAGCAGTGTTAAAGTCTACTGTATCTTGGTAAAAACTAGGGATTCTAAACATGTGTAACTCCTTGTTTGCTTAACTTACTCTTACTTTATAACACCAATACGTCTTGGTGTCAAGCCAGAAAATGCATTTTTTTCACTTTTTTTGCTAAAATCAGATAAGTAGTAGTACAGAAAGCAGAATATCGCTTTTCTGTTTAACGAAAGAGAAGGGAGAAATTTCATGGAAATTTTGAACAAAGTAAAAGGATGGGCAGGCGCTCTTGCTGAAGTAGGCATTAGTCTTGCGGCTCTGATGATTGTAGTAGAAGTACTAGGATTAGGAGCAATTCCATTCTTTCCAGAAGTAAGTGTTGTAGCTAACGTTAGCTCAATGCTTGGTATGCTGGGTGCAGAAGGCCTTATGGGCTTGATTGCTATCTGGGTACTTTGGGGTATCTGGAATCGTAAGTAATTAACCCCAATTTGGCTGAAAACCTCCTCTAGGAAATCAGCCCCCTCTAACTTACATTAGCTTCCATATGTTCTACCCAAGCATTTAAGTCATGTCCATACAATTTGTATAACATGCGATCTTCACTTCCATACAGTACTAGTTCACGTCTGCTAATATAATAAGGATACTTGTTATATCTGTCTAACAGTATGCGCAAACGTGCATTAAACTTGGGTTCTACATTAAGCATGAAGTGTTCATTTTCAAAGCCCATGTCATTTAAAACAGCGACCCCAAACTTTGTTAAGTTGAGGCCCTTGTCGTTTCTATAATTTTTAAAGATATTTCTCAGAGACATTCGGTCACCATATTGCATTGTTTTAGCATGAGCTAATACACTGTTATAGAATTCCGGTGTCATCCTCTCTTACCACTTCGCCTTGTGTTAATTTTACTACCGTGAACTTGTCAGTTTTAAATAACTTGTTTAGTCTATCTGATAAATTAAACGCATGTCCACTATTACTAAATGAAACTTTCTTATATTTAGGCCCAGGATAATTTGTTAAACTATTTAGACTGCGTAGATTAATAGGCTTATTCTCATGAAATACTGCGTAGATTGCTTCTGCTGCTAACAGTTGTTCACTACGAAACGATTTAGGATCAGTAAACTCCATTAATATTTTTGGTTTAGGTCGAGCCATGTTGCATCCTTTAATTAAAATACTCTGTTAATAGTATTTATTAAAGTAGCACTAAATTATGATTGTAATTCTGTATAAATGCATATACCTTGTTGACCACTAGGGTAATAGCCCGCTGTACCACCTACATCTTTAGCTAGTTCTTCACGTTGCTTAAAACAGGTGTACATATCGTTGTAGGTGCTATGTGTAACTGCATATGCTTCACCACCATATAGATATATAAAAACAAGAGTCCACATTACAGTTCGTTTTCTTTTTCTTTTTTAAGCATTCCTTCATAGTCTGGATTTGGTCCAGAATACGGCTCAAAATTACGACCTGTCTGCATCATACATGCTATACCGTCACCATATACATTTATTATACTGTAAGTACCTGTCTCTTGGTTTACAAAGAAAAACATTCCCCCAGTATACATTTTTCCGTCTGCTGCACTGAGCTGCATACCATTACCTAAAAACAGCATGTCCTCTTTGTATTTTTTTGGTGTTTCAAACATTTCAGCAAACGGCGCACAAAATTGTGTCACAACAAATGTTTTATCACGACTTTGACTAAAACTTTGACTAGTTAACAAAAACAATACTACTATACTACTCATTAGGTATTTCATTTTCTTGCGCCTTCCTTTTTATCGCCATATTGACGTCAGTTTGGGACTTAAACGGACCAATAAACTGGTATGTGTCTAATGTCTTTAGTCTAGGGCAGAATGCATCGCTCCATCCAAGCCGTGGAAACTTAATCCCATAGTACCCAGCCGCAAAATATTGTGTACTCGTGGCTGTCTTTTTAAAAATAGGCACTGTATCTTGTAGTGAAATGTCAAATGCCTGTTCGGTATTAGCAGAGTATCCGTACACCGTATCATTAATGAAAGTTCTAGTTTTCTTTTCTTCTATCTTAAAACTAGACAAGTCAGAATATATTACTTCAGATCCATCTATATTGCTATAAAATATATATCCGGATTGGTCATGCTTTAAAGTACCGACTTTACTACCTTTGGATTCGATTATCCAAAATTTATCTTCAATTACTACTTTTGCTTTGTATTTCATTCTCAGGCCACATTAGTTTAAATTTTACGTATGCTTCTGTGCTTAACTCCGCAGTTACAATTGTTGAAAAGCTGGCTTTGTCTGTATCTACTTCCATATGGTATGTTATGTTCGTTCCATTGTTTTGTATCCACAACCCTTGCTCACTGTCTAGCCAATGATCAAAATGCTCAGCGTCTCCACGCATTGGAAAAATTGCTACTTTAGTTTTAGTAGACCGCATTCAGATATTCTGCGTGAGCATCAGCTTGTTCACTTACTCGTTGTAAGTCGTGCTTACCACAGAACTTCATAAAGTTAATTCCTACTTGTCCCTTGTATTGCTTTTGTACTTGTGTAACAATAGTGCTGTCTAGTACTTGTTTAATCTCATTAGGCTGTGCGGTTAGATCAATTAGTTCACGATTGCGTTGATAGTCATCCAGTACACGGTGCTCTACACCGTCATGGTCTGTCCACTTTTGCAACATAAAGTTATTCCAGTTAAAGCCTTTATCATTTTTATCTGCAAAGGCTTCGATTAGTCCAACTTTGTTTTTAGTACCTTTCTTGCGAGCACCAGGATATGCACTAAAGATATTATCACTTGTGTCACCACGTATACACTTTTCAAATAGTAACCACTCAGGGTTACCAACCATCTTTTGTTCTTTAGTCTTTTTATCAATAACAGGCTTTCCACGATCATTATAGATGCCATCAAGCCTAATGTGCTGATTAGTAATACCGTTATATTGTGTTACTTTGTCTGTAATTAGCTGATAGAAGTCACTATCACTACTAATAATAACGTGTTCATTATCAGGATGATTCTGTATCCAACGAGCAATAAAGTCATCTGCTTCACACTGTTTGTGTTGTAATACTGTACAATTAGTACGTTTTTCAATAAACTCTTTTAGTTCATCAAATGCTTCAAAGTACTTTTGGTCTTCTTCTTGCTCACGTGGAGTAAGAGCATCACGAGCTACTTTACGATTTGCTTTGTAAGGCAAGTAATGGTCTTTACGCCAACTACGTCCTTCAAAACAAAATACAACATGACTACCATTAAAATCACGCCAGGCCTTATTAATGGCACTAAACATGATATGATATGCCATACCAATTTTAGTTTCAATGTCGTCACCACGTACTACGTGTCTGGCACGATAAAACATGTTAAGCGAGTCTACTAGTATATGTGTCATGTTATTCCTCTAACAGCTTCTTTTCTAGTTCTTCTTTGATATCAATTACGTTGTCACGTTTTATAATATCAATGATAGTTTCGTTTAATCCAATCTCACGTCTAAGCCAGTACATTTTTTCCTGTAGTTTATCTAGTTCTTTTTGGTAAAAGTCTAGCTCACGTTCTTTTCTTACTTTGCTTTCTATAATATCAGATAACAAAATTAATTTAGGCGAATCTGTATTTTCTATCATGCGTTGTTAATCATCTGTTGCAACCATTTTGCAGGTAAATTACAAATATATCCATAGCATGACCAGAACAAAATGTTGTACAATACAATCTCTACAATCTCATTCATTATCATTCTCCATAAATGGCGTCACAATTTGTGTGTTAGTAACACTATCCCAACGAAATGAGCGCCATCCTTTTGCGTTAACATCGTATACTACACACACATCTTCATTTATAGCACGAACTTTCTTCTGTGTCAATGGGTCATTTTTAGTTGGTGCAGGAACTACACTTTCATTCAGTGTACATGTCATTTTACGATAATCGCCGTTTACTTTTGTAAACTCAACAATGACTTCATGATTGCGTAAATCATTTTTGATCTTATTCCTGTCCATATTTTACCACCTTTGTAATCTGTTTGTTTTTGTATTTTGCGCTAAAAATCTTTGCAAATTTTTCAGCGGCATTGCGAGTTGAGAATGTTTCAGGTTGTAAATCCCAACAATTACTTGTACTTTTTGTAACAAAAATCCAATCGTCCTTTGATATCATTATTTTAACTGCATACATGCTATACCTCCATATCTGCATATTTTATAAACTGTTTTTTAAATGACGATGCATCTTGTTTATATTCAAAATGGAATGTATCTTCATAGATATTAGTATACTGACTGAAATCCCATTGCTCACGGTTTAATTGTGTTTTACACCAGTCTTTGCCATTACCACGAAGATCGCTGTGCAAACGCACTGAGTATCCGCCATTGCGTCTCCATCTTTGTTTGTATTCAAATATTTCTATTGGTTTTTTCATCAGTAAAATTTATCCTTTTTAAACTCTCTGTCCTGTGGCGATGCATGTGCCAGATGTCCAATAATATTCATTCCTTTCCGATTAAAATAGTCCCCCCATACATTACTACCACATGCAGGTTGAAATATAAGTGGCCATCTAAGTCTACTACCTTCAACTGTTGGATAATTATTTTCCTTCATGATTAGTTTAGCACGTTTCCAGTTATCTGTAAAGTGTTTTCTGAACTCAATCATAGGTCCATGTAAAAAAAGTTCTTGTGGAGTTTTATAATTAAATAGCTTCTTATGTGCCAAGTGATGACTAAACATGATATTTTCATTTACCTTGATGCTACCATTGTTATCTACCATATGTACACCACAAAACACAGCATTGTTTTCACGAAACCGCTCACGACAAAAATTTTGCTCAACAGAAAACTTAGTAGGTTTGATCGAGTCTTTATCATATGGATCATTATCAGCGGAAGCAAACCATTCTTCTAAATGTGTAGGATTTGCATACATCCGAAATCCAGTTTGTGATTTAACACGAAATATCCACTTTTCATTTTGTACCATACGCCAACAATCATACCATTTATAGTAAATTGCAAGATGACGTCTTAATACATCCCATCTTAACGCAAGTTCATCATTACGATAATATGAAGACAACCATTCATTAATCATCTCACCAAACGCAGGATCTTCACCCAGATACCAGTCTACTAGATCATCAAGTACACCATATGTTTCAACATTACATTGGTATGTAATACCCAAACTATCAAATGCATCACGGATATCTTGTATATTGTTTTGTGGATGATCCCATGTACTAATATACGCATTAATAGACCCAACGTTCATTTTATCACACCACTCTATTAGAAGTGACATGCTCGTCATAAAATTCTGGCTTTTAATACCGCCATAAGTTAATCCAGGAATTAAGAGTGCTAAATTGTTATTTAAATGCATTTATACTGATTGCCGTTTTTCTGTCACTAAGTGATAAATTTTGTATATACTTATTTTGATAATAGCTATCACCTGAGAATGCAGTTGTTGATATTTCTTCAAATACACATCCTGTTGGACTACTAAAACTGTGCCATGTGTTTGGATTAACAGTCAGTTGGTCACCTGGATATAATACACGACTTGTTCCATACATATTTACGATTAACTCTCCCCATAATACTAAAAATGTTTCCTTTTTAATTTTGTGCATATGATTAGGATGACTTTGCCTAGGATGTAAAACTAATATTTTCTTTGCATATTCATTATTCATTATGGTAAACAATAAACATCCTGTTTCGTAAAATTTTTCCATTCCAAAATGATGACTTATTTCTACGTAATTATCATTATGAACTACAACTCCTGCACGATTCAATAGTGCCCGTGTACTACATATAATACGACCTAATGTAGGATCTTGATGTTTTGTTTCAGTAACCTTTTGATCTTTTTTACCACTAGTTACTGTTCCTTCAACAAATTCTCCACTAGTAATTCCTCCTTTAAAAGGAAAGGCAAAATATACATCTTCATGTTTTAATGCATGTTGATTTACATTATGTTTTAAATAAACTCCACGCTTTAAACTATCGATTGCATTACGTTCTTCTTGTAATATATTGTCACGAGTTGTGCTTCCTAATAATATTTTTGCACGGTTGTATGCTTGAAACCATGCAAGACTTTGTTCTGGTGTACTACTATATTCATTGAGTGTTATAGTATTGGTTGCAACTCCGATGTGTCTTTCGAACATTGTTGCTCCTAGTGCAAGCGCAAGTCCTATTTGTTCAAGATCATCTTGGGGCTCGTGCGTACTCCATCCGATATAAACTCCTGGGTATCTTTTGCGCATAGTTTTGATGTTTAATAGGTTACATGCTTCGGCAGGTGTTGGATAGATACTTACACAATGCATTAATGAAAAATTAACATTTCTACTCCTGAAGAAGTATACCAGATCGTCAATTTCTTCGAAACTAAGTCCACCTGTACTTGCAATAATAGGCAATCCGCTGTTTACTGCTTTTTTTAGTAGAGGCCAATCTTTTGCACTGCAACTTGCAATTTTAAGTATATCAAATCCTAGTTCAATAATTTTGTCAACACTAGCTTCGTCGAACGGTGTACAAATAGCAAGCATATTATTATTATGTACATGATCTACAAGTGTCTGGTAGTCTTTCCATGCTAACTTTGTATTTAAAAATCTAGAAACATGTTTATTTGTGCTTGATTTACGATCTTCAGGATGTATAAAGTTAGGTAAATCTCGAAATTGAAATTTAATGCCTGCACGTACACCGGCGGTTAGTACAGATTTATGATGCATATCAATAATTTTTAGACCATGCTGTAACGATCCTTGGTGATTGTTTGCCATATCTAATACGAATAAGTTATTAAACTGCATAATGTTCCTGCCAATAATGTGTATAGATATCAAACTGCCACTCATAATCGATATCTAAGCATTCAAATTCGTCCATAACAAATAGTTCAGGATTATTTTTAGTAAAATCTCCCATCCATACGTTTTGTCCTATTAGGTCTAATCGTCCTGCATACAATCCATGGGCCGCTTCATAAGTGGGATCTACTAGCTTAGTATTCATAAACGTAGTTCCTTCGGGCCAATCAGTAATTAGATCTCCTTGTTTGTTCCAATAGTATTGCTTTTTGTCCATAACACTAAACATACCGTCATGCGTACTATTCAAGTACTCATCTACAAATCTGTCTATTGTTTCAGGTGACATTAATATTAAACAAGGATTAAACAACACCGCATATTGATACTGCGGAAACTTATCCCACCATTCATACATAACAGGTAGCTGTTTTTCTTCGTTACGACTTTGTATACTACGTTTATAAACATTAACTTCATGCTTGTTACATATATCAATGAGTTCTTGATCGCAAACACTTGCGTAAAAGTTTTCCATTGGTATATTGGTTTGTTTAATCTTATTAATGAATATTTCAAATAAACATGTACCTGCAAATTCTCTTGTCATTTTTGCAGGTACACGTTGACTATTAGTTCTTGCTTGTACTATAAACAGAACGTCTTTAATGTTTTTAGTCATCAGTAGCAACATCCATAGCAACACCTCGACATAGATCGTTAAACCATAGGTCGACAATTGCTTCTGGTGTTTCTCCTGCATAACCCGCTTCGCCTAATAGTCCAACAAAGTCATCATTCCAATCTAATTCAAAATAACCACGAGTAGGATTATCTTTATCAAAATGTACTTCAACTACCTTAACCCACGGACCAACAGCATTTTCTTTTGTTACTTCATCGCCAGTTTGTACTTTGCGATTTCTTACTAGTTTATTCCACCATCCCATATTTTACCATCCTATTCTTTCCCACGGTACATCTTTGTCGCCAAAGTGTCCGTATACACAATTCTTACTATACTGTGTATAATTAAACATGTCAAATCTTTTAATAATGCCATATGGTGTTAGGTCAATATTATTTTTGATAAACTGTTGAATACTTCTATTATGTCCATTGCTATCTACATAGATGCTTGTTGGCTCTTTGACGCCAATAGCATAGCTTAACTGGATATTACACCAGTCTGCCATATCGTCTGCTACTACATTTTTGGCTAGCCAGCGAGCCATGTAGGCAGCCGATCTATCCACCTTTGTGGGATCTTTTCCACTAAAAGCGCCGCCGCCGTGAGGAGCAAAACCGCCATAGGTATCGACGATAATCTTTCTTCCGGTAACACCAGCATCACCGTCAGGTCCACCAATAACAAAGTTACCAGTGGGATTGAGATGCCAAGTAGTATTTTTATCAACTAAGTCTCCAAGTTCTTCCATTGCGGCAAGTTTACACAAGTGTCGTGCTTCTTCAACATTGCCTTTGGTATGTTGAGTACTTATCACAACTTGATCAATACGTTTGATCACACCGTCACGTCTGGCACCATAGTACTCTACGCTTACTTGACTTTTAGCATCTGGTCCTAGTATTTTACCACGCTTTGTTTTTAAGTTTTTTAGGATTTCATGGCTATAATGAATAGGTGCTGGCATCATACTGTCTGTATGATTACAAGCATAGCCAAACATTAGTCCTTGATCTCCTGCACCAAAGTCGTCTGTACCTAGTGCAATGTCTCCACTTTGTGAATGAATCTCATTGTAGATACGCAAGTTATCCCAATGAAATCCATCTTGTTCGTAACCAATCTCACAAACTTTATTGCGCACGATTTCTTCAACTTCTTCTTTAGATACGTTAAAGTTTTTTACTTCGCCCGCCAACGTTACCATGTTGGTGGTTACAAGTGTTTCAATGGCTACACGAGTAGTTTCGTCGCCATTAGCAAGCCCAGCATCTACTAGTGCATCACTAATTTGATCTGCTACTTTATCTGGATGTCCGTCACTAACACTTTCGCTAGTGAAAATATAGTTATTCATTACCAACCAGCCTTTCTGATTTTATCTTGGTCAATTGGTGCTTTCATTGCATTCTCGTGTTGTTTGTTGCGATATCTAAGTTCCCCATGCGTTTCCGAAGAGCGAGATGTGAAGTCTTGGGGTAAAACGCCAGCCCCTTTCCATACATGCTTCTGCGACATCTTTGACGTTGAGGTTGTACTCTTCCGACCTACCACCGAGAGGCATAAGGTATACAGGGCATTCCACGCCGTTGTCACGATACGCTTGAACAGCCCGAGTAACTTCATCGAAGTCATTATTACTAGCGACAACAAACTTGAAATAAATGTCGCTACCGTCAACAAGGCTATACTCATGAGCAACATCAGGCAATATAGCAGTTTCCCAAGGTTCTCCTGAAACGCTAAGTTTTGGGGAACAACTCCAAGTAACTTCAAATCTGTCTTGAGTATTGAGATAGTTGTAGAAATCGTCGTGTAATTTTTGTGTAGTATTTGTTTCAAATGTAACATTCTTTAAATCTTTCATACGTGGATGCTCGAACAATTCAATGTACAATCGTTGCCACGCCAACAACGGTTCACCGCCAGTCATAATTAAGTGTATGTCCTGGCCATTGTCCATAGTCCATTTGCCTTCTGGCGTTAAACTTAACAAGTGTTCCACTACTTCATCTACAGTTGCAAGACGGTTAAAGTCTTTAAACTCGGGATAAATGCTTGCATATGTATCACAACCTGTGTGAATAATAGGCAAGTCTTCAAACTTTTCTGTTGTTTCATGTACGCCAGAATCAAGTAACGCTTTTACTTCTGCATTGTATCGCTGACCATCAGCATGTTGTTGCCAACGGTCTCGCTTTTCATCTGTGCCAAAGTTCATACAACGAAAGTTACAACCAAAAGTACGTAGGAACACACTTGGTACTCCTACGTATTTACCTTCTCCTTGAACACTGTAAAAAGCTTCACTATATCTAAGTTTCATCTTCTTCCTTCTTTGTTACTTGCCATGCACCGCTTGGTAGTTCTTCCCAGAGTAATGTATCTCCTTCGTCCCAACCAACTTGATTAAGTGCTTCGGGCGGCAGTTCAATATATAGTTCTTTGTCTTCACCGTTTTCTTGTACAGTAACGACCCAATTATTATTATCTATTCTACGATATGGTTCACTCTTTGTCAAGGTTTTCTTTCCTCTCTTTTAATTCGTCATCATAGTATTCCCATATTTCATTCCATTCTGGAGTGTTTTCTTGGGGATGTGGATCTTCCCAACGCTTGTTAAACCATGCTACACTAGCATAGTAACCTTTGCCTCGGGTGTCAGCCCAATCGTACTCTTGCTCAAGTTCTACTTTGTTATACCACAAACGCTCAATCATTTCGCCATGATCTGTTTCCACAATACTGACAGTAATCAAGTCTTTATCAAACTCTTCATCTTCAGCTAGTTCGAGAGTCCAACCACCAAAGTCGCCTTTTTCTGAACTATAAAATACCAGTACAGGTACACTGTCATCTTCTTTGCCATCTGCTGGTTCTTCTTGTGTATAACATTCTCTACCATACAACTGGTGTGGTTCTATGTCAATGCGTCCTTCCCAAGGGTAGTCCGGCTCACCATGTTCTCCTGCAGTCATTGGAAATGCCCAAAGCTCTGTACCGTTTGACGTACTCTGATGATGAATGTCTTCAATATCATACCAACTGTTGTAGTAATCCATATCTTCAAGAATGTCAGGACTATCAGGATCAAAGCCTTCTTCTTCTCCTGCATCCTCACCTGATTCTAGTGCCATCAGATGATCAAGCAATTCATTTTCATCACGACCTTGCCAATAAGTAACAAACTCTGGTGTTATAGTACCAATGGTCATTTCACCGCCGTAGTTACTTCCACGTAAAAAATATTTCTTAGTCATCTTGTTCCGCCTCCCATTTAGCTTCTTCCCAATCATTAATTAAGTTACTAAATCCAATTTGCATAACACTATACTCATTATGGTTATCTCTAAACGCTTGAACTTCATTCATTTGATCTTCTGTTAATTCATCAATCTCATCAATATCAAAAAAATCTCTTACATAATCATAAACATTTTCAGTAATCTCACGTTCATAATTTTCTTCGTACTTGTGTATTTTATACCAGTCGAATGACATATTAATTCTCCTTGGCCTTTTTGCCACGCTTACCTACTTTAAATGTGTACACAATATCATCTGGATCAGTTCGTGCATGAGGTTCGCATTCTGTTACTTTATTTTCTTTCAACCATTTTTCTATAGCTTCATCATCAGCTACTGTTCTTTCTGCTCTACTCATAAATCTGACTCCTTTACACAGATAGTACGTTCATCCGACATGAATGTTGCTTCTAACACTGCCTGTTCAATACTGCATTTCATTTGTGTTTCATATGTTTTATATTGTGTATATTTTAATTCGCAAATATCAGAATCTGAACTGCACATAACTGCATTAACAACAAATAGTATCCACATTAGTATACTCCCACATTTTCCCAAGGATACACTAGCCATACATCCTCGTCTGCTTTGTTAATTTCATGACAAGTGTATGCACAATGCTCTGTGAATTCACTGGCTAGGTTGTCTGTTAGTGTAGCAAAGCGAACATTGTTGTTCCATACATTTTGCCATTTGTCATCATTGGGCAAACATCCTGCTTGCCAGTCTTTCATAATCCAGTTAAATGTAGCACCGGTATCGTTAATGTCATCTACAATAAGAATGTTCATTGGTTCTTTATTGTAACCAAATGCATCTTCTGCCATCCAACAGTTGCTTTCACTTTCACTAGTATCATCACGTAAACTTACTTTGAGTGCTTCACAACGAATGCCTGTCATGTTACTAATAATAGTAGCAGGTACATTCCCTCCACGAGTAAGTCCTACAATGTAATCAGGACGCCAATTGTCTGTATACATTTGATTTACAATGCTGACACACATACGTTCAATGTCAGCCCAACTATAATAATGTTTCTTAATCATCTATCTACCCTGTGCAAATGACTGTTGCAATTTAATATTGTCCATAAACTCTTTCTTACAAGCTGGATCGTTATGGAAACTACCTTTGAGTACAGTTGTTTGTGTTAAACTACTGTTTGCCATAATGCCTCTATTCTCACAACAACCATGTGTTGCTTGGATATAAACACCGACGTCTGTACTACCAGTTGCTGACATAATTTCTCTAGCAATATCCATTGCTAGTTCTTCTTGTAGAGTGCCTCTACGTGCACACCATTGTGCAAGTCTTGTATACTTGCTGAGACCAATAAGTGTGTCTGCGGCGATAATACCTATATAGGCTACACCGCTTACTGGTTGGTGGTGGTGTGAACACATACTTTTAAGTTCACTACGTACAACTAACATGCCGTCGTAACGATCATTTGTATGGTTAGGAAATGCAGTTGCATTTGGCTTTGATTCATAACGTCCAGCCATTAGCTCATTGTAATACATCTTGGCAAGACGTCTTGCTGTATCTATACTATTGGGATCAGTTTTTCGATCAATTACTAGTGCATCTAATACACTTTCAAAGGCTACAGTTGCCTCATCAATTAACTGTTCCTTATCACCTTCTTGCAAAAAATCACTAATGTTGTCTCCTGCCCAATAACGTACACCAGCTTCATCTATTCTGGATTTAATAAGTTCGGAAGTCTTTGTCATATACTATGTTCCTTTTAATATGTTGTCTATCATAACACTACTATTTAGATAATCTCTAATAAGAATATTACGCTGTTTGGCCAATACGTCTTGGTATTTGTCAAACATGTTTAATTTTTCCTGTATAAAGCCCATTAGTTCTGCTTTGTGTTCACGATATGCATCTTCACTTTCAGTCCACTCACTTGGATATTTGAACTCTGGCAAATACATCTCTGCATAACTGCAACGATCTGGCAAAATAGGAATTGCTCCTGTTAATACTGCCTCCATTACACTAATGCCTAAGTTTTCATGAAGGGCACAACTAAAGATAGCTTTGCATTTACCCATTGTAGCATAATATTCAGCTTTGTCAAGGTTCATTTTCTGTGTGATAATCATATCGTATTCAGTAGCTAAGTCTTCTGCAATTTCAGGTTGCTTATCTGCATTATAACGATGTGGCCACATAATAGCATTTGTCTTTGGTGTGTCTTGATAATTTATTAGTCCATTAACAATAAGCTCATGAGGTTGTCCACTGCGTATTGCTTTATTATGATCGCCTTGTGGGATATTTAAATTACGCAAAAACATGTCTTTATGAAAGTCAGTAGCGTAATAATTATAATCACTAGCATGATACCAACTCTTCTCAACATGATTAGGCCACTTTGGTTGCATTTTGTATCCCAATATATCACTAGGATCATATGCACCTGCATGCCAAATACTGTGTATTTCTACTGGAATTTCTAGCAAGTCACTCATATATTTGATAGGTGTAATAATAAAGTTCCAAGCATCAGTTATCAGAAACTTATCGCCTGCACGAACTTTACCGTTACTAAAGAGCTTACTTACTTCTGCTGTTTGTGTTGCTTTATAAACGTTAGTTGCACCAAAGTCAAGGAACGCACCTTCTGTTCTCACGTCAGGTTTAAAGTCTTCTCCATCAATAGTTACTACACGATAATCCAAATTATGTTCAGATATCTGATTCTGTAATACTAGTGGAATATTATCATACCATTGCTTTGTATAACGTTGGTCAATAGGTTCAATTGGTATAATATAAATTGTATTCATTAATCTCTTCTTTCAATATCATCTTCACTTAGTTCACTACCCATCCACACTTCAATTACTTTTGCTGTTGTGTTTCCGACATTTGTTGCTTTGTGCCAAGTATGTACTGGAATGTCAATACTTTGTCCTGATGTATATACTATACTTGATTTGTCGCCATTGTCAAACTCTAAATCCATACGTATCTTACCTTCAACAACATGCCAGTGTTCACTGCGTATAAAGTGACGTTGATCACTAAGTGGAGTTTCAGTACCAAATGCGAGTTCTTTAACTGCCCAACCTGGTCCATTATGTAATA
>Ga0213868_10000520_pt1 | contig 36194 bp, 39 predicted proteins | sample PICome_9_FD_160087 | JGI IMG/M metagenome (GOLD analysis project Ga0213868, IMG submission 160087) | Coastal seawater microbial communities near Pivers Island, North Carolina, United States - PICO127 | ecosystem: Environmental > Aquatic > Marine > Coastal | place: USA: North Carolina...
TCCACCCAATAAACCATTTTTTCATAATTTTCAAGTATTTGGACCTGGCAATAGTTTGCAAACTAGGATGATCACGGTATGCGACCTTCTGCGACTCGACCGAGAGAAGAATACCAATCGCTGAGACCTTGAGGATCCGGTCGAGAACAGAGATGACCCGAGAGCGTGCTTACTCCGCAACCAAAGCGGCACGCTCGTTGTCGAGGGCGCCGGATTTCTCCAAGAAGTAGTCATAGTCACTCGGATACGAGTGAATTTGCCCCTTCGACACGTGGAGCACCTTCGTGGCCAACTTCCGAATGAAGTGCACATCGTGCGAGATGAAAACCAACGTGCCTTCATAACGCTGAAGCGCAATGATGAGAGACGCGACGCTCAGAATGTCCAAATGAGTGGTCGGCTCATCCATGAGCAGGAGGTTTGGCGGATCGACGAGGAACTTCACAAGATTGAGGCGGCTCTTTTCTCCGCCGCTCAGCACGGAAGTCTTCTTGTAAATATCTTCTTTGCGGAAAAGGAATGATCCGAGAATCCCTCTTACCTGATCTTCGCGATATTCAGGCGGCGCACATTTGAGCACTTCCTCAACAACGGTGTTGTTCGGATCCAGCTGATCCCCCCGATGCTGAGAGAAATAGCCGATCTTCGCATTGTGCCCAAGTTTGCGTTCGCCTTCCTGACAAACAAGTTCTCCCGCAAGAATCTTAAGCAGGGTCGACTTACCAGCTCCGTTTGGCCCCACAAGCACCGTGCGCTCACCTCGCTCGACTAACAGATCCACTCCTTGATAGACCTTGTGATCACCATATGCGAAGTGGATGCCTGAAATCGCGATGGCCTGCTGACCACCGCGCTCAGGTTGAGGAAATCGAAAGGCGAACGGCTTCTTCGGCCGGCGAGGTTTCTCGATCAAGTCCATCTTTTCGATCTGCTTCAACTTGCTCTGAGCTTGCGAAGCTTTCGAAGCGACCGATCGGAACTTGTTGGCGAAGTCCTGCAGCGCCTTAATCTCTTTCTGCTGATTCTTAAAAGCGTTGTGATGTTGCTGGAAATTCTCCTCCCGCTTCTTCTCGTAGTCAGAGTAGTTTCCTTTGTATGGAATCAGCTTTGGATTATCGATCTCGAAAACCTTCTGCGTCAGTTCGTCAAGGAACTGACGGTCGTGCGAAATCATTAGAATCGCGCCAGAGTAACCCTTTAAATAGTCCTGAAACCACAAGAGTGACAGCAAGTCCAAATGGTTTGTCGGCTCATCAAGCATAAGTAGATCAGGCTCCATCGCCAGCAAGCGCGCGAGGTGCGCTCGCATGATCCAACCACCACTCATTTCCTTTGCCTGGCGATCAAAGTCCTCTTCTGGGTAGCCCAGGCCTCTGAGCATCTTCTTCGCCTTGGCCTCTGTCTGAGGGTCATTCAAGATGTCATACTTAGCCTGGGCCTCCATGTATTCTGCCCCGTCGAGATCCCCCTCCTCCTCAAGCCTGCGGAGTGCCGCCTCAAGCTTCTCCAACTCCCCCGCACGGCCAGTAGCCACTTCCAAAACGGTTTCATCACCTATCGCTTCGCTCTCTTGGGGAAGGTAGCCAATCGTCGTCCACGCGTCCCTGTCCACCTTGCCTTTATCAGGATCCTCTGTATTCAGGATGATGTTAAAGAGGGTGGACTTACCAGCACCGTTAGGGCCAACAAGCGCAACCCGCTCGCTGTAATTGACCTGCATCTGGGCGTCTTCGAACAGTATTCGACCGCCAAAGGATTTAGTAAGTTTCCGTATTGTGAGCATAGCTAGGCGATTGGGAGCAGCAGAATGGAGAGCATTTCCGAAATGTCACGGACTGATCCCGCCAAGCTGCAGTCTCTTTCCGGAATTTGCGCTGCCGATAACCAACTTCTGCTTCGCTTGGCAAGACTAAAGTTTGGCGCGGGTGTTCCTTCAGGGACGTAGGATTCCCAGAGACTGCGCCATATCGATGAAAATGACATCCTACTTAAAAAAGACTCTAAAAAATCCACGCTCCCGTTGGGCAACGCTTACTGGGGTCGGAGCTCTATTTGGACTCTCTTATCTTCTTGGTTCGGGACAAGGAACGGATACTCCCGAGGATACAGTTACAGTCCTCGAAGCTGGGCGAGCCGACTTTGTCGTCAGCGTCAAGGAAAGTGGCACTTTGGAGCCAGTCAACCAGACCACCATTCGCAACGAGGTATACGGTTCAAGCCGGATCATCTACCTCGTTCCGCAAGGGACTCAGGTCAAAGAAGGTGACTTGTTAGTAGAACTTGATTCTTCTGAACAAGAAAAGCGTTTGGAGCGTCGTCGTCTATCCTACGAGAGTCGACAAGCAACGCTAGCGGCCGCAGAGAGTCGTTTGGTTATCGTCAAGAGTGATGCCGAAAGCGACGTTAGAAAAGCCCAGCTCAAGGTAGAGTTCGCGCGGATGGACATGGAAAAGTTTGAGGTCCTAGAGAAGGACCATCTTTTGCGCGAAGCCGAACTTTCCGTTCTCCTTGCACAGGAAAAGTTGAGCATCTCCGAGCAGCGCTACTCTAATTCCAAAAAGCTGGCAGACGCGGGCTTCGAAACTTCTTCTATCGTGAGTCGAGACAAGCTTTCTGTCACTGCGGGTTCGGCCAGGCTCGAAAAGGCGCGCAACAGCGAGAAGTCAACCAAACGCTTTGATGCAGTGAAGCGTTATCGTAAGCATGCCGCAGACCTCGTAGAAACACAAACCGAGCTTATGCGCACGAAAAAGGAAGCGGATCGTCGTCTCGTGCAGGCCCAAGCAAATTTAAGTAGTGCCTCCGCCTCTCTTGACGTCGCCAAGCTCGCCCTCGCAGATGCGGCGACCCAGGTCAACGCTTCCAAAATGTATGCGCCTCATGATGGAATGGTTGTCTATGGAGGATCCAGCAGTCGCGCCAGCCGCGAGTCTATGATTGAGGAGGGAGCTGTAGTAAGAAACCGACAGGAACTTATCACCATCCCTGACACCTCCGCTATGAAGATCGCAGTTAAGATTCATGAAACGATGGCCAGTGATGTAGAGGTAGGTCAGGAGGCCTTCGTCACACTCGACGCCACTCCTGACATTGTATACAAGGGCCGTGTTAGCCACATGTCTCTCTTCCCAGACAGACGCAGCTTCTGGAGTTCCTCCAAATCTCTTGTCTACGGTGCAGAAATCACTTTAACCAACGCTGATGAAACCATCAATCCAGGAGCTTCTGGCAAGGCGCAAATCGTCGTTCACCACCTTGAAGATGCGCTCACCGTCCCCATCAACGCTGTGACCACGATTGAGGGTCAGCAAATCGTCGAAGTCCAAGTTTCTAAGCGCAAGACGGAGACGCGGCCCGTGGAAATTGGTATCGTGAATGAACGGCGTGTTCAAGTCCTTGCCGGCATCGAGGAAGGCGATCTCGTCCTCGTGCGCACGGCTGGCTAGCCCTCGAAATCTTTGCCAATGCAGGTGAATGAGTATCGACCACTATGCCTTTGCTAGCGACAATGCCTCCGGCATCTGTCCAGAGGCGTGGGCTGCGATAGAGGAGGCCAACACCGCAAACGTCGGCTCCTATGGTGAGGACTCGTATACCGAGGAAGCCTGCCGACTTTTGTGCACTGTTTTTGAAAGGGATGTCGACGTTTATTTCGTATTCAACGGAACAGCGGCAAACTCACTGTCTCTTTCTGCTCTCTGCAAAAGCTACCATGCCATCATAGCCCATAAAAAGTCCCATATCCACACCGACGAATGCGGCGGGCCGGAACATTTCACCGGCGGCTCAAAGATTCTTCCCTGCTCTGGCGAACACGCCAAACTGACTACGGCTGAGATCGACCGCGTGGTCATGAAACGTCGAGATCTGCACTTTCCCAAACCGAAAGCAATTAGCGTCACCCAATGCACGGAGTTTGGCACCACCTATTCTGTCGACGAGCTTCGTACGCTGACAGAGTTCGCACGAAGTCATCATCTCCACGTGCACCTCGATGGCGCACGGTTTAGCAATGCTGTCGCCAGCTTGGGAGTGTCACCTGCGGAAATCACATGGAAGGCTGGCGTGGACGTGATGAGCTTCGGCCTTACCAAACTAGGCGTCGGCGTCGGTGAAGCCGTGGTCTTCTTTGATCGAGACCTGGCCGAAGAGTTAGATTATCGATGCAAGCAAGCGGGCCAGCTCGCCTCCAAGATGCGATTCCTCACCGCTGGATGGTGCGGGCTTCTTCGAAACAATACCTGGATCGAAATTGCCAGACGCGCCAATGCGCACGCCCAGATACTGCGCGAACAACTTTCTCTTGTCCCAGGCGTCGACCTGCTCTTCCCGACTCAAGCCAACGCTGTTTTCGCACGTTTCCCACAGCATGTGAACGCGGCGATGGCTTCTAAAGGCTGGCATTACTACGAACTCGCAGGGATCGGTGACTCTCGCCTCATGTGCTCGTGGGCCACTTGCAAAGAAGACATCTTCGCCTTCGTCAACGATCTCCGTCAGTGCTAACCTACGACGCCTTTGCACCAATCCCGCCATTCCCTTTTCTTCCAACACGATGAGCACCTACACCCCTGACCCCGACCGCTACGATGGACGCATGCCTTACCGCCGCGCTGGGCGCTGGGGACTACAGCTTCCAGAGATTACGTTAGGCTGTTGGCACAACTTTGGCGGTGATGCGCCCACTGAATTGCAACGGGAGATGCTCACCACCGCATTTGACTGCGGCATCACACAATTCGATCTCGCAAACAACTACGGTCCCCCCTACGGAAGCGCCGAAGAAAATGTGGGAAAACATCTAAAAGAGTTCCCGCGTGACGAGCTCATCATCACTAGCAAAGCAGGATACGACATGTGGCCTGGTCCCTACGGCGAATGGGGCACACGCAAATATGTCCTCGCCAGTCTCGATCAATCTCTAAAACGCCTCGACCTCGACTACGTCGACATCTTCTACAGTCATCGTTTCGATCCGGACACCCCGCTCGAGGAGACGCTGAGCGCCCTCAATACAGCTATCGAACAAGGCAAGGCTCTCTACGTCGGCATCAGTAGCTACAGTAGTAGGCAAACACTTGAAGCAGTAAGGATCTGCCAGGAGAATTCCTGGGCACCACTAATCATTAACCAACCGAATTACTCCATGCTCAACCGCTGGATCGAAGACAGCCTCATCGATACCTGCGGCGAACTCGGTCTGGGTATCATTGCCTTCTGCCCACTCTACCAAGGCCTGCTTACTGACAAATACCTTAATGGTATTCCCACAGGCTCACGCGCTTCACTCCCAGGCTCTCCATTACGTCCAGAGGAAGTTGCAGAACAGGTCGTCAACGGCATCCGAGCACTCAACGACCACGCTCAAGAACGCGGCCAAACCCTCGCGCAAATGGCTCTTTCCTGGGTTCTTCGCCACCCGGGGGTAACCAGCGCGCTCATTGGAGCCAGCCGGCCAGAGCAAATACGTGATAATATAAAGGCAGTCGAGAACACCGACTTCACCAGCGAAGAACTGACAAAACTAGACGGCATTCTCAATTCTATTCAGCTGCCTTCATCGCTTTGGACAGGCGAGTAAAAAACTTCTGCAAAGTGATAGGGTCCAGCAAGCTACTCAATGCTCGCTCAAAGGACACCTTCGATTCCAACCATCCACCGTCGATCTCCCCGTCATTTCTGATCGCCCAAGCAAGCTTCTCCTGAGGAGGGTCGAACTGAGCATCCACGCCATCCTTGTTTCCTCGCGGATCCACGCGATACCATCCGTGGTCAGGTAGATACACCGCATTTAAACCCATGCAGCGTGTGCGCCCCACCAGGTGCATCAAAGGATAGGCGCTGATAGCGAACGCCTGATGGAATCTCGTGGAATCGCAGTAACGCGGCCAAGAGATGAATTCGAGCAAAGCACCATCCGTTCCCAGCAGCCAGTACTTGCGAAGCCGAGCATGCGCCCCCCGGCAATCGCTTGTCGCCACTATGCCCAATCTTGTCGCGCACCCATTCAAAACATGTCCGTACAACCTCATCGACGCCAGAGCGATCACGGCCAAGTAATTCAGCCCGCGATCTTATATAAGGACAATGCCAGTAAATGACTGATGATGATCTCAGCAACCCTTCCATAAGCGAGGATCTCTGTTAGGTCTCGATACCGTCTACCTCCAACCGCTTACCCATGCTCAACACGTTTTCAGTCGAAAAACCTTGCCGAGAATAAAACTGAATGACACCTGTATTGGAAGCGCGAACCTTGGGTTTAATCTTAGCGCAGCCTCGATCTCGCCACAAACTCTCAGCAGCAGCCATCAACTCCGTGGCATACCCGCGCCGCTGAAAGCGCGGATGGACTGACAAGTAGTAAATTCAGCCTCGGTGCCCCTCATAACCGGCCATGGATGATCCAACGAGTTCGCCCTCAACCTCGCTAACAAGAAATTATTCTGGGCTATCCTGAACCTTTCGAATGATGTCCTTCCTGGGATCATACCTCGTCCACAAGACTGCCAGAGTTCAATTACAGCGGGCTCATCTGTCTCCTGATATGGTCGACTACGCATCTTGACTACTGCACCAGTGTCACACGCATTGCTTCCGCTTCTTTCTCCGGTATCGAATCAAGCAGCGGGTTAATGGTAAAACCTCCATGAATCATCCTACTCCACGTAAACATCCAATCACCGATTTCCTCTCGACCGATTGACCGACTTTCGCCCACCTGGACGTTCCCCACCAGCCCTGGCTCATTCGCTATGGCCCCTTTAAACACCGCTTTTTCCAGTAGTACATCGTTCAGCCAAAAATTCTCTGTCGAGCACCATCTACAATGGGTGCTCGACAGAAAATGAGTCGGCACCTCCAGCAACTATCACTTTAAAAACCCACTGAGGAGCCGATCCAGTAGACACTCCCTGGCCAAGCATGATGCTAGACCCGTCTCGCGAGACTGAGCAGATCTAACTTCCCTCCCCAGTCCAGGACGAACCCCAGGTGTTCCATATAAAACGCGATACTCAACTCCAGATTCCTTACGTCAAATAATGGAATTACACATTCGACTCGGCTACTCATCATCTTGCGCTCAAGAACGCCTTCAAACTCTCCTGCAGAAAGTAACTCCATCCAGCAATTCCATTCTCTCGACTAAACACCGAATGGCCCTGGAACGTCTCCTGGCCCGTTTGAGTCAGCGTTAGTTTTGTGACGTCCCCTTCCTCAGATAAGTCCCAAGTGACCACGGAATCTCCAGGATAACCGCCATAACCCCATTCATAGGCAATGCGCTTCTCTCGATCCACGTCTATCACCTTCCACTGGTGCAAAAAGTCAGTGCCCTCGCAATGGACAGTGAACTGCGTTTCAAAGCCAACCTTGGGCTCAAACTCGGTCATTTGCTCAAAAAACCATTGCCGCATCTGATCCTTCTCAGCCATTGCTCGCCACACATCGGCCAGAGAGGCGCTGTACCGTTGTTCAACAACGACTGGATCAGACTCAGTAGCCATGGGTAAGGGAAAATGGAACGGCTACTGCTTGAACATTGGATTCGTCTTATCCCCCATACTAAGCGTGTAGGCGACGAGGTCCATGATCTCCTCCTTCGTCAGCATCATGAGAAGACCCGGGGGCATCAGCGACACCTTACTTGGCTCGATGCTTTTCACGGTTTTGCGATCCACGTTCGAACGCTGGTTTGGATCACTAAGATCGGTATTCAGTGTGATATTATCACCACTCAAGTTCACCACCACGCCCGAGAGCACGTCTCCGTTTTCACGAGTGACGATGATGGGAGCGAACTGCTCGTTGATTTCTTTGCTAGGATTAATGATCTGGTCGAGCAAGTCATGTGGACTGTAACGCCCACCAGCTCCAGTTAGGTCTGGGCCCGTCATCCCACCGGCATTGCCAAAGCGATGACACGCAAAGCAAGCGCCTGCTCCAAACATCTTTCGTCCATTGTCGAAGTTTCGATTCTGTAGACCGGTCGACGTTGCTGCGCTCAGCTCATCAAGAGTCCATGCTTTGGGAGTGCGTCCGGCAAAGATCTCACCAGAGAGTTCAATCGCACTCTTCTTGACGGGCTTCCTCTCGATCAGGGCGGCGAGATCAGATTCCTCAGCATCCGTAAATGTAGCAAGCGAGTCATTGCGAATGAACTCAATGAACTTCGAGAAACTCGCACCCCCATTGTAGTTGGCAGCTTTGAGAAACCATTCGAGCTGCTGGGTGCGAAGCTCTTTTGTCCAACCGACCTTGAGATGGCGCAAGCTGCGAGCGTACTCGATCTGCGGCTCCTGGCTTTCCGCAGCAGCGATGAGGGCCATGCCTTTAGCCGCAGTGGCAGGAGCCTGCAGATAGGCCAGAGTCTCACAAAGCAACCAATTCAACTCAAACGAATCCGCCGGGAAACTCGGATCGAGTTGAGAGATGATGGCAGTAATAGTCGCCTCGTCTGGATTTCCAAAACGATTCAGAACAATCTGCAGGATCCGGACATAGGCTAGACGCTGCTCCTTCGTTAGCTTAGCAAAGTCGTGCTTGAGCATCGTAGACAGAAGCAAGTCCCGCATTTCAGTATTCACGGTAGCCTCTTCTTCACGATGCGTTGGGCACACTCCAGTGATCCGAGTCAGAGCAAGAAGGGCTTCTAATTGACGCGTCGCATCTGGTTCAGCCAGTGCCTTGTCCTGCCACTCACCAAGTGGCTGATGCTCCAGGGCCGTCCGTGCTGCCGCCCGGATAAAGCGGTCCGAGTGATTCAGATACGGCCAAACTGTGGCAACAGCTCTGGGATCTTGCTTGCCATGAAACGCAGACAGACTAAGCCGCAGATCGCGTTGAGGAGTAGTCTTCGGCGTGAGGTCGATCGGATCCGTACTTACACTGCCCGTGTAGGTTACGCGGTAGAGCCCGGACTGCACACGTCTTCCACCGATGGCGAAATACATCGCTCCATCCTTATGGATGATCGCATCTGTGACAGGAAGCGGACCACCCGTGACAAACTCTTCTTTCGTGCCAGTGTAAGTCGATCCATTAGGTTCGAGATGCACCGCGTAAATCTTGCCCCAACTCCAATCAATAGCATAGAAAGCGCTCTGGTACTTGGCAGGAAACTTGGCCCCGTATCCAAATGTCGTGCCCGTAGGAGAGCCTGGGCCGATGTTCAGCGTGGCCGGTAAGTTATCGACGTAGAATTCAGGATACTTTCCGGTGCCATTGCGCCAGCCAAACTCAGCGCCGCTGACGACGTGATTTACTCGTGTGGGACGATACCACGACGTGTTGAAGTCATACTCCATGTCTGCATCGTAAGTGAAAAGCTCACCATCGCTGTTCACACTCGCGTCATAGATGTTGCGGAAACCATTAGCAAAGATCTCAAACTCTTTCCCGTCTGGAGATACCTTGTAGATAATGCCACCAGGAGCCATAACATGACGATTGTGGCCGCGACCATCCGGCATGCGCGGGAGGAGATGATCATCACCCCAGAACTTTCGCACCGGCGAGGCCTTCGTCGTTTCCGTGAGAATGGCATTGTTGCCACACACGAGATAAAGCCCCTGGCCATCTGGAGTGAGCACCACCGCATGGACACCATGATCACTCTTGGAATCAATCGCCCGCAACAGTTCGACCTTGTCGAGTTGGTCGTCACCAGTGCTGTCGGTGAGACGATAAAGACCACTCTGCATTTTCTGCTCGTAGTCATTCACGCCAACATAGAGCGCACCAAATGCAAAGAGCATTCCGTTGATCGCACGGATCTCTGCAGGGACTTTATGGACATCCTCTTTCTTCAAGGTCTGCCCAGGCGCTGGCGGATTAAACCGATAGAGGCTACCATACTGGTCACTAGCATAGATACGCCCCTTCTCATCGCTGCAAAGATTGGCCCATGATCCCTGCTCCAAGCCCGGCACCGAGTAAAGCAGCTCGACTTGAAAACCTTCCGGTGTGCTAATACGCTCAACAGGCGTCGCCTTATTCTCACCTATAGCTGGGCCGACCTCTGCAGGCCGCCGACGTCTAGACGCTGCTCTCGCACGACGAGGAGGCGCCTTGTTTTCGATGATCTGAGCGTCGCTTGGGATCGCCGACTTTGCGAATGAGACAACACCGCCCTCAGGAAGCTCTTTCAGGAACACGTCTTTGATCTGAACCGTCATGGCCGGACCTCGGTGAATTTGAAAAGCGAGTAAGCCTTCTAACGAACGGGCGTTCTCATCGAAGTCCAACAGCTCGCCAGTCACCTTGCCATCAATCTTGTGCGTCAGCTGATTCCCCTGAGCCACGATAATATAGTCGTGCCAGTCAGAGATCGGAACGTTCACGGTATCGCGCTCCGTTGTCAGCCAACGTTTCTTCTCAGGGTCGATGACGACACCTTGGCCATTGAGAGCAATGATGCCACGGCCGCGCTCTTCGTAGACCATTGCATTGTTCTCAGATTTGGGATGAATATCACATTGGTAACCTCCCACGACCCACTTGCCATGCTCCGAGAGCTCTTTGCTTCTGTACTGAATACCACTGTTGTTGCTCCCGGTGACCTTAACCTTAACGCGGAGTTCGAAGTTCTTAAGGACACCACCACGCCAAATTAAAAACTCGTTGTAGCCAAGCTGCTTGGCATTCTTCGTCTTGCCAATCATGGCACCGTCCTCGACCGACCAGAGACCAGGATTGCCGTCCCAACCAGTGAGATCATCGCCATTGAAGAGTGCGCGAAAACCCTCGGGAGGTGATTGAGCAACCGCTGAGGTGATGAGGACGAGAGAAAGAAGAAAGGGCTTCATTAAATGTGTTAAGGCTTATTGGTAGACTTCTTAACCCCGAAATCTATTGGGCGTTGGTCCGGACTGGAAGACAATCCTTCCCAATCCATTCACTTTACAACAGAAAGGATCGCAAACGCGTGTTCTCTGGACGCGCGCGATCCTTTTGCATCTGGCGATTCACTCGCCAGTCTATGTCAAAGCCTTACTTGAGGACCGTAACCTTCAGATTACGGAAGCGATACACGGCCCCCTTCTCACCATGGTGCTGGATGCCAAGATAGCCTTCCGCATCTTTATCATCATGATAGTCTGTCGTCTGAACACCGTTCACCCACACCTGCAAATGATCGCCTTTGCACTGAATCTTGTAATGATTCCAATCATTGCGCTTCAAAGCATTTTGAACCTCAGGCTTTTTGAAATGCGCATTGGAGATTTCTTTCTTGTCACCCTTTTTAGCAGGCCAAAGCCACGCACGACGGCCCTCGTCATAGAGACCGCCAGACCAACGACGCTCCGAACCATCGACCTCTGCTTGGTAGCCGTAGACTTTGTTCGGCTCCACGTGGCAGCGATACATAAAGCCACTGTTCGCCTTCCCTTCTGGCAAATGCACCTCGCCTTCGAAGATAAAGTCGCTGTATTTCTTCTCGGTCACCAGGAAGAACTTCTTCTCAGCCGAGAGATGGATTTCACCGTCGACCACTTTCACCTCCCCCCATTCGTAAGGATTACGCCAACCTGACGTGTCCTTGCCATTGAAGAGAGCAATGGCGTTGTCGCCGCCCGCGTGGTGATCAGCAAGGGCAAGGGACGCAAGCGCAATGGCGCTGGCAGCGAATAGAGCATGGGTCATCTTCATTCCGAGATCACACTTCAATTGGAACGAAAACGCAAATGGATTTCAGGCATCCTGGCGTTCCTGCGTCTTCTCCTCCTGATTCTCTTCTTCCATCCGGGCCACTAACAGCACAGAGGCCAGCAAGCCTGCGGGTAATGAGAAAACGCCAAGTCCAATCATCAGAATGATAAACGTGAAGAAACGCCCCCCAAAGTAATCGGAATAGCACCGGCGTAGTCAACCGTGGTCAGGGTGACTAGTGCTCAGCAGAGACGCTCTTAAAATTCTCTGGCTGCACCACATTCCCAAAGTGATAGATTCCCATGGCTGCCATGTATAACAAGATCCCGGCAACACAGAAAAACAGAATCAGTGCTTCACGAGCAATGGCCAAAGCTCGATGGAACCGCTGCACAGCCCGTCTATAGCGAGCGAGCTTGAGGGCGCGGATCAGTCGAATCAATCGAAAGGCGCGTAAACTTCGCAAGTCGAGGTTCAACCCCGAGGCCAAGAAGAATGACAAGATTGCTATCAGATCAATAATACCGAGGAAACTAAAGATAAACCCAAGCTTTCGGTCTGCCAACCAAATGCGAGTAGCGTACTCCAAAGTGAACAGCGAGACTATGATCAGTTCAATTACGCGAAGCGTCTAAACCACCCACGCGGGAAGACCGGGCAAGGTTTCCACGGCAAAAGCGGTCAATGACAGGATGTTAAGGACGATAATCGATGTATCAAGCCACCGTCGCACAGGACTGTGACAGTCCTTCTAAGCGGTTTTCCACTCCATAGATCGAGGGCGTTCGACTACTCGTCGTAATCGTGATTGGCACTATCTTCTGTCAGCCGTACCGCAGTTCCGCAATACATGCACCAGAACCAACGCCAAAGAAGGATGTGGAGAACCTGTGCAAACATGGGGAAACCACCAAGAATGCGGTGAGCCTTCTTGTTCTTATGACACCGCCGGGAATAATAGAGGTGACAGCTACAAACTCGGCACCGCATGCCAATGGCCGAGAAAAGATAGAGCACACCGAAGAACAACGTCACCAAGAAGAGACCTCCAAACTCCATGCGATAGTCCTCGAGCTCAGGATAGAACGGAAAGATCACACCAATAATCACTGTCGCTAGCGTCAACACGATCGCGATGAACGTGATCAGCGCCGTGATGTAAACCTTGAGGCCATCGGGATGCTTTACACCGCGGATACGCCAAATAGGCATGCGCTTCTTATAGGCCAATTCTTCCTCAAACGAATCCTGCTCCGTAGCCGAAGACCTTGACGCATCTTCTCCAAAACTAAGCGAGTGCCTATCTAGCGGTTTCACTACAGTTCGCCCCCCTTTATAGTCCTCGAATGTGCGAAAGGCTGGTGGCGGGGGAGCTTGAGCAGAGCCTGCTGATGATTCTTGCTCTGGCACAAACTCTAGAGCAGGAGCAGGGGCAGGCGCTGGAGCTGAAGGCCCAGGAACTGAAGGGAGTACTGTCTGGGGCTGAACACCAACAGCGGGAGGCTGCGCAGGTGTCGTCTTCGAAGATTGCAGTGTTGGCGATTGCCGTCGCTCGTGGAGCCTACGGCTAGTCTCAGGGTTCAACTCCGTAGCTACCTGCGGTGCCGCTTCCTCCCCCCGAGGGGTGACAACAACGCGTTCTCCAGTCGCCGCTGGCGGTGGGGCGGCTTCGGGATCTCGTTTCACACGCCGATGCCGATCCGGGCGCAACTCCATCGTGCCCGCAGCAGACTTCACTCCCGATCCTCCGTAAGCTTTCTTCTGAGGGCGCTTTGCTACCACCACGGCCGTGGGAATATTATCAAGATTGGTACTCGGTCCACCCTCCGGCTGCTGCTCTGATAGGGTGCGCGCTTGCTCTACCCAAGCGGCGATCTTGACCAGTGAAAGAAACTTCTCTGGATACCTGCCTTCTTGAGCGGCCGCAATAAACGTGCTTTGCAAGTATGTGACGTTGGCCCCGGCCAAATCTGCCAGACTTTCGATTCCAGAGCCTTTGAGTACCTCGACAGCCTCGGCAGTTAGGTTAAGAGCGGCAAGATGGTCAGGCATGGTGGACGGTAATAGAGAGAGCCTCCCCGGAGGACATCTACCCGACTAGATTAGCAATCATTTCACGGAGCTGCTCAAGTCTTTTATCCCAGTCGGCACGTCGCTGGCGATGCTCATCGACGATCGCCGCACTAGCTCGGTCGACAAAGTTAGGATTAGCGAGCTTCTTATCTACCTTCTCAAGCTCTTTCTCGACCTTGGTGATCTCTTTCTGCAGGCGCTTCGTTTCCTCCTCAATGTCAATGAGACCATCCAGCGGCATGTAGAGCTCGCCTAAGGCAGTCACCGCAGCGGGCACGCCTTTCTCTGATTGATAATCCCCATCGATCGCGATCTCTGAGGCACCGATGAGCAAGCACAGCGTACCCACCTCCCCAGCCTCCCACGCTTTCGCAGGCTTGAGCACAAACTTCACATTTCGATTGGAACCGAGCTGGTACTCCGCTTTCAAATTCCGCGCACGGCCCGTGGCCTCTTGGATGGCGGCCACACGCGCCTGAGCATCGGCACCAGCAGCAGCATCCCACGGGAGACGGCCGGCAGCGAGTTCCTCGCACATGAGAAACTGACCTTCCTGACCGAAGCCAAGGCGCTCCCAAAGCTCCTCCGTCAAATGAGGCATGAAGGGATGCAACAACATGATGAAGCGACGATAAACTTTATCTAACGTTTGCAACGTCATCGCCTTCACCTCGGGAGCAGCGGCGTCACCAAGATCGTCCTTCACAGACTCCAAATACCAAGAACAGAACTGGGTCCAGAAGAACTCATATAGATGGTTGGCGATATCGTTAAAGCGATAGTTCCCGTAGGCAGTCTCCAACTTATCCTCCAGCGCATCGAGTTTACCCAGGATATCGATCGCATAGATACTAGTCTCAGCAGGAATGATGTCTGCTCCCACTTCTGTTTGCATCTGGCGGAAGCGCACGGCGTTCCACAGCTTTGTCGCGAAATTCCGCCCCTCCTTCATCCGCTCTTCGTCGTAACGGATGTCCGATCCCGTAGGCGCAATGCGAAGCAAACCGAAACGCACACCATCAGCACCGTATTCGTCTAACAAGAGCAAGCAATCTGGAGAATTCCCCAGTGATTTAGAAAGCTTTCGACCGCGGGCATCGCGAATCAGACTTGTGAAGAACACATTCTTAAAGGGCAGCTGCCCTTCGAACGTGTAGCCCGCCATGATCATGCGAGCGACCCAGAAGAAAATGATATCTGGACCCGTCACCAGATCAGTGGTCGGGAAGAATTTGGAACGCGTGTCTGACCGCATAGTCGCGAAAGGCCACAACCAGGAGCTAAACCATGTATCTAACACGTCCTCGTCCTGAGTCCAGTTTTCAGCATCTGCAGGCGGCTCGGTCCCCACGTGAATGAGCTTGCGCACCTCCTCCTCGTCAAGTTCACCTAACTGAATTTCTTTCACTCGATCCTTCGGATACCACACTGGAATGCGATGCCCCCACCAGAGTTGCCGACTAATACACCAGTCCTGAATGTTCTCCATCCAGTGGCCATAGGTCTTCACCCAACGTTCAGGGCGGAACGTGATCTCTCCATCTGCCACGGATTTCTTCGCTTCCGGCACACTTGGATAGCGCAGGAACCACTGCAGGCTAAGGCGCGGCTCGATCGGCACATCAGCTCTTTCACTGTAGCCAACTTCATTCTCATAAGGCTCACGCTTGATCAAAAGCTCCATTTCCTCAAGCTTGTCAGCTGCTTTCTCGCGAGCTTCCTTTCGATCCATGCCATCGAAGTCCGGGCCAGCGTGCGCATTAAGCGTTCCGTCAGGATTGAGAACATCGATTACCTCAAGTCCATGCCGCTGACCAATATCGTAATCGGCCTTGTCATGCGCGGGGGTCACTTTAAGAACGCCCGTTCCAAACTCGATATCGATGTGCTCATCCGCCACAATTGGGATCTCCTTTCGAGGGAAAGGACGCCAACAATGCTTGCCCACTAGGTGCCCATAACGGGGGTCCTTGGGATTCACCGCCACACCTGAATCTCCCATCAGCGTTTCAGGACGCGTGGTAGCAATCTTCAAATACTCGCCGGGAGACTCCACAATCTCGTAACGCATGTAATAGAGGAAACCCTTCGACTTCTTCTTAATCACTTCCTCATCCGAAAGCGCTGTCTGGCTCACCGGGCACCAGTTCACCATCCGCTCGCCACGATAAATGAGACCGTCGTTATAAAGCTTCACGAAGACCTCCATCACAGCCTTCACATAATCGTCATCCTGCGTGTAACGCTCGCGATCCCAATCACAGGAAGCGCCAAGCCGCTTGAGCTGCTTGATGATGATCCCACCGTGCTCGTCCTTCCAGGTGCGGACTTCGTCCAAGAACGCCTCTCTTCCCATGTCGCGGCGTTTCTTGCCCTCTTTGCGCAGCTTCTTTTCCACCACGGCCTGCGTAGCGATGCCCGCATGGTCGGTTCCTGGCAGCCAAAGCACTTCCTTGCCCATCATGCGAGCCCGCCGGGCCAGCACATCCTGGATCGTGTTATTGAGAACGTGTCCCAGATGGAGCACTCCCGTCACATTGGGCGGCGGGATGACAATCGAGTATGCGGGGCGGTCAGACGCCTCATCAGCGTGAAAGCACTTCCGTTCCTCCCAACGCGCATACCACTTGGATTCCACTTCGCTGGGTTGATAAACTTTGGAGATCTCTTCGGCCATGGCGGGCTACTATCTTGGGAGGGTTCAATTTGTAAAATCTAATTCCTCTAGGGATTGCAACCTGTCGCGCTTGCTCCTACTCTCCTCAGCCTAATAGTCATTATTAGCTATGGTTTCTCGTTGCACCTACCCTCTTTACCTCACCGCCTGCATGCTCTTCCTGAGTATCGTAGGCTCTGTTAGTGCAAAGACCTTCAAGTGGCAGGAGGTCAAGATCAGTGGTCGGCGCTACATTCCTGCCAACAGCATTTCTGAATTTTATAGATTCCATAAAAAATCGATCGAAGGAAACGTCATCCGCTTCATCTATTATGATGCCCGCGGAAAGACAAAGCTGACCATGACAGCGCGGGTAGGATCGCAAACCTTGATGATGAACACGATCAAGTTCATTCTCAGCTACCCCGTCACCAAGCACAAAGGCCACTTCGTCTTCTCGAGGCTCGATCTTTGCAAACTTATCGACCCCGTTCTCCGGCCAAAGTCCATCGTGAAGGGCCCAGTCTTTGACACGGTGGTGATTGACCCTGGCCACGGAGGCCACGATTCGGGAGCCGCTTGCGCCCTTGGAAAGGAATCCAACTTCGCACTCAATACGGCCAACCATCTAAAGCGTGAACTCCAGAAACGCGGTTACAAAGTGGTCATGACTCGCACAAGCGATCGCTTCATTACGTTAGGCAATCGCGTGAAGTTCGCCAACCGTTACAAGAACGCTATCTTCATAAGCCTTCACTACAACTCAGGTCAATCAGCGGCCTCAGGCATCGAAACCTTCGCATTATCGCCTCAGGGATCCTCATCGACCTACACCGGTCGACGCAGCTCAGACTATCTTAACTTCGAGGGGAATGGAAACGACGGTGAGAACATTGCACTCTCCACAGCCATTCACGCGGGAGCGATCAAAAGCCTGCCCGGCACTAAAGATCGCGGCATCAAACGCGCACGCTGGAATGTCCTCACGGGCCTAAAGATCCCGGGTACCCTTTACGAAGGTGGCTTCCTATCAAATTCACGTGAAGCTCGCAAGATCGCCTCCGAATCCTATCGCAAACAGATCGCGAAAGCCCTCGCCGAAGGCATCGAGAACTACAAGGAAGCGCTGATCAAGAAGCGTCGCCGCTAGTTCGCTAGCTCCTTAAGGAAGCGCGACTCTCCTGTCGCTCCATGCTAGCCCGGAGGTGACTATCCGTGTCAGTAGCGCCCCGGATCCAGCAACGAAACATCGACATCCGGTGTTTCCCCGTTCACCATCTGACAGATCAACCAACCACTAATTGGCGAAAGACTGAGGCCAAGCATGGCATGACCTGCGGCAATGAACGTGTTATCCAACCCAGGACACCGACCGAGATAGGGCAATCCATCAGGAGTACAAGGTCGCAATCCCGTCCAAGTCTCTTGTCCCTCAAAATCTGACGCCTGGAACTCAGGAAAGTAATTAGGCACCGATTTGGTAATGCCACGAACCTTTGCCTCGTTGATCACGCCTTCTTTCCCACCAATCTCCATCGTCCCACCAATCCTCAACTTCCCACCCATAGGCGTTACCGCCACGCGCGCCTCCATTAGCAACGAACAAATCTCAGGGAGTTGCCGAGGCGATGTTAGGGTCATACTATAACCCTTGCCACCCTGCATAGGCAGCGAAACGCCAAGCTGCTCGCCCAATGTCGTCGTCCAAACTCCACCGGCCATGACAAAACCATCCGCATGCCAAGCGTTGCCATCGGCCGTCGACACCGAATGCACTCTCCCCTGCGCATGCTCGACTCCAGTCACTTTCGATTCCCAATGAACCTTCCCCCCCATCTCCTCAAGCCTCCGAATCAGCTCCAGGCGGAAGGCAGCAGGATTGAGATGACAATCCTGATGAAAATACACGGCTCCCGCCACATCCATGGTCACGCCAGGGTCGAGGACGTTGACAGCTTTAGAGTCTAATACTTCCGCATCTATTCCCAGCACTCTCCCTTGGTCCACCACGGTTGATTCATGCCGCAAAGTTTCCTCCTTCTTGCACAACGCTAGAAGACCACGCTGCACGAGTTGAAACTCCAAACCTTCTTCTTCAGCCAGTCGCTCAAACAAGGTCCGACTCGCCAAACTCAAATCACGTAGGATGGGCTTCGCGGCCTTCACACGCGACGGCGAGCACGCACGATAAAATTGCCACGCCCATCGCCAGAGCGCTAGTTTCGCGCTCGGCCGAATTGAAAACGGACTCTCAGGCTTCAGCATCCAACGCAATCCTTGCCCGATCACCCCTGGCGTAGCCAAGGGAATGAAATGACTTGGCACCACCATGCCCGCATTGCCAGTCGAGCAGTTCGGAGACTCCATGACCCGCCCTTCAAGGACCGTCACCTCACAACCCGAACGCGCGAGGAAATAGGCGCAGCTCAACCCGATTCCCCCGCCCCCCACAACCATGACTGACCTCGGCTTAGGCATCGCTGTAAGTTCAGTCCAAATTTAAGGTTAGTTGGCTCACTGGACCGAACGACTGCCGATGAATCGGACAAGGCCCTAATTCCTGAAGGCGCTCCAAGTGCATCTTGGTCGGGTAGCCCTTGTGCTGGTCAAATCCATATCCTGGGTAAGTCTCCGCCATCTTGAGCATGAGGCGATCCCGTTCCACTTTCGCGATGATACTGGCTGCCGCGATCGAAAGGCTCAGGCTATCCCCTTTCACCACACCCTTCTGCGGAAAGGGGAATCCGGGCACGTCCAGCCCATCAATCAAGACCATGTCCGGCACTTTAGACAGCTTAGCAACCGACCTAGCCATCGAAGCATGCGTCGCCTTCAAAATATTGATTCGATCAATCTCGCGCTCGTCAGCCTGATCCGACGCCCATCGAATCTGCTCGTTCGCGGTCAGCTCCTCGTAGAGCCGTTCACGCACCTTCGGCGTGAGCTTCTTAGAATCTGTCAACACCGCGTGCTCGAAATCTCTGGGAAGAATCACCACAGCGGTTGTCACCGGTCCCGCCAATGGGCCACGACCGGCTTCATCAACGCCAGCAACCCAAGCATAGCCATCGTCCCACAACTCCGTTTCCAGGGAGAGAGTACATGCCATGTCAACGGGCCCTCAGAAGGAGGGACAACAAGCTGACTACGAACGCGCTGCCGGCTTGACGGACATCGCCTGCTTACCTACTCGACCCCGCAGATAATTGAGGCGAGCACGACGGACTTTACCGCGGTTCGTCACCTCAATCTTGGAGATTCGTGGGCTGTGCACAGGAAATCCCCGCTCCACGCCCTCACCATAAGAAATCTTACGAACTGTGAAGGCCTGATTCAGTCCCTGGCCCTTCTTGGCAATCACGATGCCGGAGAAGATCTGGATCCGTTCCTTGTCACCCTCGACCACACGAGTGTGCACTTTCACCGTATCCCCCACATTGAAGTCTGCGACTTCCTTCAATTGCTCGTCTTCGATCTTCTGGATGATGCTGCTCATGGTCGTCAGTGGGAAAGGAAAGTTCTACTTACGGTCGGGCCGGTGATCTACCTGCCCCGCCGTGAAACGCAAAGAAATTCTGCGCCAAACCCGCTGGAAATCAAATTGTCTTGCCCGCTGAAAAACCATTTGCGCGCAATCAGGCCCGCCCCTAGTCTGCGCGCTCCTATCCGGGAGCTGATTTTATCAGTTGGAGTGGTAGCTCAGTTGGTTAGAGCGCCGGCCTGTCACGCCGGAGGTCGCGGGTTCGAGTCCCGTCCACTCCGCCATCACTACCAACGAGTTAGGTAGGTTTTGAAAAAGCCACGTACGCACTGATTTGTACACAAACGGCTAATCTCGGGTTTCTTCTGCTCGTAAGTAGATTGGAAGCGTAGGCTCCTTAAGGTGGGCTTACTCGACGACTACAAGCCCCTTCTTAGGCCTCCATCTTAGCAGGCAAGTCTGCGATTCGTCAGAGCCACGACAATTCTTCTCGGCTTCAATGTCACTGACACTATAGTTGCGTCGATCAATCATCGCTAATCGATCTTCAAGGCTGTGGGGAAATCCAAAGCACTCGCAGAAGCTCGCTACACCGCAAACCTGAAGTAATGAAGCAACGCAAGATGGCCGATGTAGAAGCGGAGCGGCGCACGAGTGATTGGTCGTATGCAGGGCCACTGAGGATTCCAACGTTGGAACAGTCGAACAAGATAGATGGCTGTCAGCGCCAAAGGGTGGCCGACGATCAGCGTCCAGAAGTTCTCGCAGGGAACTTCGAGAGTAGCGACGACGATGACCGCTGCCACAAACGAAACAGACCAGCCAATGGCGGCTGTCGAAATCGCTCGGCTCCAGTTTCCTGCCGCCAATCGCGCTAAGGCTACTTGTGCGATCACGAGCGGCAGGCCGTAGTCGAGATGAGCACCTGGGAGAGCCACTGGCAGTGCGGCCAATCCGAGGCCTGCGATGGCCAATACTCTCAGCCATCCACCCGGCAGGCGAACGATCCGTGGTGCTAAAGGCATCACCACCACTAAGTTGGCGAGGATGCCGAGGTAGAATTCGCCCTCTCGATGGCTGTGGATGGCAGACTCCAAGATCGCTGCTATCGCGACCTGTCGCCATCGGTGCAGCGAGAACTGCTGGGAGCTGATTGCTACAAGATACCCAAAGGCGAAAACGTAGAGTGGCTCAACGCTTCTTGTGATCGTGTATCGGGGCCAAGAGTCTGCCGCGCCCAAGTAGAGGAGAACGTGATCGAGAAACATCAACAACCCGGCGACGACCTTGATGTCATCTACCCAGCCGATTCGCTTTGCACTGCCGTTCCCCATTAACGGCAGAACGAAAACTCGTCAGATAACTCACCGACAATTAGCCTACCTTATATGGGAATCTAAACGCGCCAAATTTAGCGCTACTTAATATTCAAACAAAGTGTAAACCTAACGGATTATGCATCTGCTTATCCTAGCATTTATAGTTTTTCTGTCGATGAACGATTTCTAATTGGTTAGGTCAAAGAATTACGAAAAAGTAGATGCACACGAAAATGTGCGTCGCTACTTTGCTTGTGCGTTCATTTGTTAGCCGTGACTTCCACTTCCAATCCTAACCAAGAATCTAAGCCTCGGCTCTTTAAGAAGACGCGTTGGTCGTTGATGGCTAGGTTGAAATCTGCGAGTCCTGAGAGGCGGGAAGGCATCGAGAATGAAATCGCGACCATCTATTGGTACCCCATCTATGCGTATGCACGAAGCATGAGATATAAGACTCACGAAGCTGAGGACCTAACGCAATCATTCTTGTCGATGCTGTTTCACCGAGAGCTGTTCGACACCGTTGATCCTTCTAAGGGAAAGCTGAGGACGTTTCTCTGTGTCTCGATGAAGAACTTCGTGGCGGATCATGTCCGCCAGAAGCACACTCTGAAAAGAGGAGGCGGCTACACGACGATCTCGATCGATGTGGTAGATGCTGAAGAGAGAATTGCGATGGAGAACTATCAATCGCTCTCGACCCAAGAGGCTTTCGACAAACGAGCGATGATGTCCGTTTTCGAGGATATCATGGCCAAGATGGAAGCCGAGTATGAGAAGCGCAACGATCTAGAAACTTTCCGAGCGATCGTCGACCACATCCCGTGGGGCACGCAGGCCCGAGTTCGGGCTGATCTAGCAGGCCAGTTAAGCATTGAGCGATCCACTCTGGAGACGCGGATCTATCGTGCTCGCAAGCGTTTCAAGGACCTGCTGATCCATCATATTCAGAACACTCTCGATCCTGGCCAAAGTGTGGAGGAGGAAATCCGCTACTACCAATGGCTAGCATCTTGTCGCGCTTAACCTAAACGCTAGCAATATTCATGGAATCATCCTCGACGTCGTTCGGGGAGGGAAAATGCCGTAATTGTGGAAGACCCCTAGCAGATCGCGGAGCCGCCCAACTCTGTGCTGTATGCCATCTCCCTCCTGAAGACCTATACACAGAGCCGCCGACCAAGGAGGAACTCGCTGCAGCTCTATCACAATTCGATATTATTGGGCCCGCAGGCCAAGGATCGATGGGCATCGTTTTTGAAGCTCATGACTACGAGTTGCAGCGTAAGGTCGCCATCAAAGCCATTCACTCGAGAGGCAGCGAAGCCTTCTCGACACTCTTCAAACAAGAGTGCATTCACATGGCGAAACTCAAGCACCCCAACATCGCAGCGATTTATCAGTATGGGATTGAGGGCTCCATTCACTTCTATGTGATGGATTGGATGAAGGATGGCTCTCTAGCGGACCTCTTAGAAGACGAGGAGAAGCTTTCGGTCGAGCGATCTTTGGACATCGCTTATCAGTTAATCAGTGCTGTCGACTACATGCACGCGAAGGAGATTCTGCATCTCGACATCAATCCGAACAATATCCTGCTAGATGGTGACCACGTCAAACTAGCCGACTTTGGTTTGGCCAAGCAATTGAATGAACGTGATCACAGTGGATTTCGCGCGATAGGAACGCCTGGATACGGAGCACCTGAACAGTCATGTAGGCACAAGAAAGTCGATCAGCGCACTGACGTTTATGGTCTAGCCGCCGTGTTCTATCATATGACTACCGGAGAACCTGTCGAGGGCTATGTTAGCCGACCCAATAATTTCGGCGTTCCGAAAGCCTTCAATCATTTGGCGCGAAAAGCACTGCATCGAAGGCCCGCCAGGCGCTACCGCAACATCCAAGAGTTCAAGGATGGTCTTGAACTCGCCGTGTTAAGGATGACAGCCTGCGACGACGTCATTCCGACAATTCGAAAATGGCTGAAGCGAATCGGCTTTGCTGCTGCGATTGGCTGGGTCGTCGACTGGCTTGCGTTCGATGCGATCTAGTAGAACCCAGTGACCCGCAAGCTTCAGTCTTAACGAGGAAAGCGCTAGCACTTCGGTAGCGCCAACGGCCTCGATACTCGAATTTGGACCAACCAGACCGAACTTCACAGCTATCCACGAATCGCCCTTCTGGTTGGGCGGATACACGTGAATGTTCCGGCTCAGAAGTTCTCGATCAACCATGCCCCTCATGGTGCCCGGAGAACCAGTTTCCCAACTCCGTGCTCACCTTCAACCCGCTCCACGTCCAGCACGCCTTCGGCCGTGGTTTCGCACAGCAGGGCAACGCGCATGATCTCACGCACCTTCGCTTCAATCACTCGCCGCATAGGGCGTGCTCCCAAACGCGAATGGAACCCTTCACTAGCAAGGTAGCGAGGGACGGCGTCGGCATAGGTGATCGTCACGGCATGCTGTTTCTGATGGAGCGCGAGTTCGCGCTTTAGAAGCAACTCAGCGATCGGCACGACTTCATCGAAGGCCAACTTATCAAAGACACACACCGTGTCGAAGCGGGCAAACACCTCTGGTCTGAGTTGCGCCTGCGCTTGGCCCTCAACAAATCTCACGAGAGTCGACCTCACACTGCAACGCGCATCCAGAATGGCATGTGAAGCAATGTTGCTCGTGCAGACGACGTAGAACTGACTCAAGTCCAACGTCGCTCCGTTTGCCATGGTGACACGAGCGGCATCGAGGATCTGAAGCAAGATGTCCAACACCCGTGGGTGGGCCTTCTCAATCTCATCAAGTAGCAGGGTACCTATCCCGCCGGTGGCCTGGTAGCGTTTGGCAAACAGTCCTTCTTCAGATTCGCTCCTGCCTAGCAAGATGCCGAGAGCCTCTTGTGTTTGGTACTCGCTCATATCCAGCCGAATCAGATGATCCTCTCCAATGAGATGACGCGTGAATGTCAGAGTGAGTTCGGTCTTTCCAACCCCTGTAGGTCCAAGAAAAAGGAAGGTGCCTCGTGGGCGAGCCGGATCAGTGAGCGCTAGTTCGCCGTTCTGGAGCGCTGCCGTCACTTGTGGGATGATGTGTGGCTGCCCAAGAATGTTTGATCCTAGGTGATCCGCCAATGAGCGAATCCGATCAAGGTTGTTCCTGTCCCCATTGCCGCAAGGCTTCGGCAGAACTGGCGCTGTTGGCAGACTTGTCATCCGATGTCGCTTGGTTGAGTTGAACTTGCCTTTCGAGAGTTGCTCGGGCACGACGCTCACGAATGAGTTCGTTTCGGAGCTTCTCGAGCGTTTCCATCTGCAGGCTCTCCGCTTCGAGTTTGGCCTTCAACAAGCCTAGCTGAGTCGTCGACTCGTCACGTGCTGAGCGAAGCTCCTCAGTGATGGCGGCTTGACGGTTCTCTTCCGCTCGCAACTGATTGGATTCTGGAAGTGGCCGGAATGCGGAATCAGCAATCATTCTCACAGGCCCCGTACTTCGGAGCGGCGGATTGTTGCGAAGCAGATTCCAGCGATTGGATTTCTCTACTTGATAGACTCGATGCGCTTCATGCATGCGAGCGCCGTTTCGCGACGGGCGACGCCCGAGGTAGTAACTCTTCACGAACTCCGGGTTCCGCACGCGTCGAGTATCGAACGCCTTGAGATACTCAGCTTTCACCATGGGTTTCTTTCTGCCTTCATTCGCGATTGGCTGGCTCTTCGGACGTGAAGCACATCCGCCAAGGGTCAGCAGCACGATCAATGTCATGATTCGTCTCATGGGGTTCCTTTCTGTTTCGATTTCTGATAGGTCGCTACTCTGTCGAAGAGAGCTTCGCGACGTTGGAGCATCTCTGCCGTCGTTGGTGCTGGTGACGGCTCTTTCGGTGCATCCTTAGGCTCCCAGGAGTTGCGGGGCTGCTCGCCCTGCTCAAGTCCGGCCACACTGGCAAGCTCGGGTTCGAAGACTTGGCGGGTGTAGAGGTAGAACTCTGTCCCCGCTGCGACTCGGACGAACAAGCCGTCCCCTTCGATCTGGTCTAGCAAGAGCCTGGCATAGCGTTCAGCCACCGTGGACACGCCTTCTATGCCTGAACTCTCTAGCGAGTTTGCAGGTCTTGAACCAAACACCGTTTCCGTCGTTTCTTCGCTGGCTCTGGCCGCCCCACCGATCATGGTGGCGGCGAACAGCTTGAACTCGAGGAACTCATCTGACTTGGCGATCTTGCCTCGAATACCCGCCGAACCATCCGTGAGACCGTAGCTGTCCTTGTCCGCCGCATACTGACGATCAAGCGCGAGCCCTTTGACCTTCACCTGTCGTCCGTCTTGCCAAACGAGCTCCCATGTGCCTGACACCTCGATGCGATCTCGCACTCTTCCTTGTTTGGCGAAGCTATGCACTTCGGTTCCTGCGGGAACGATGAGGTTGCCGTTGTGCCAAACATCCTCCGTCACGAAAGCGACCACAGGCGTTTCCAATGAGCTGGAATCCACCGTGAGGATGAGCTGACACGGGATCAACGTGCCTGAAGGCGCGAACACACGAGGAGGTTCGATCTTGGCAGGCCCGGCAGGTTCATTCTTCGGTTCATCGTAGAAATGAACCAGTTTCGGAAAGCTGACCTTCGCAGGCTTGTTAGATGCCGTCTTTGCCTTGGATGGTGTGACTTTGCTTGGGGGCGCAGGTGGCCTAAAGCGTTCGATCTTCGTTTCATCGACCCATTCTGAGGTGACTGGTTTGTCTGGTTCAGGCTTGTTCTCTTCGGGTGACATCTGGCCTAACAGCTTCTCACCTTCGGTCACGACCGGCTCTTCCCTCGTGTTCCGTTCGCGATACTCTCGGATGAAGTAGAACACGACGAACATGCTCACCAGCAACAGCACCGCCGCACCCGTCCGTGTCTTGAAGAAGGCCATCACGCGGGACATCACTTCTGCCCTCCTTCCTTAGGAACCACCGTATCAGGCTGTTGCGGACCGACCTCTCCGAAGAGGCTCGCATCGATGTAGCCAGCGAGTTGTGGATCGGGTTCTTCGTAGCGACAGTATTCTGATAGGACGATTCGGAAGTCGTTCTTGATGCTCAAGTTCGCGCGATTGCCTTCCGAATCTCCTTTCACGATGAGATGGACGGGCACTGACGCGCCTCCGGTCACCACCTCAGGAGCATCGACCAGGGCAACGGGATACACGCGCTTGGCCACACGCACTTCAAAGGAGGCTGGATCGATCTGAATCGGATAATCTAACCGATTCTCGATCTCACCGATCAACACCAAGACGTCTTCCTTGGGAAACCGATGCAATTGGCGGATCACGGTCGCCGTGTTCTCATCATCGTAGATCAACTCGGCCTGCCGTGATTCCGCATCTTTGTAGAGGTGTGGCAGATAGGCCCGAAACACCCGTTCATTGCGAGCGAGCTTCAGCAAGTTGAAAAGCTTGTCGCTGGCGTAGTCTAGGCGCTTCTCCTTCACGCCTACGGCTGATATCCTTCGAGCCTTAGGCCCCCTCGACGCGTCTGCGTCGAGAAACCGAATAGTCGGCGGGGCCGCCTTGTTTGGCACCAGACGAAGCGAGACCAACTCTCTCCCGAGCAAGACGCTGACGTTCGCTTCCTTTCCAGGGCGCACGTTACGAAGACTTAAGAGATGAGACTCCTTCGGGTGCGCGTAGTGATAGTCTCCCGGTTCTGTTCCATCGGAGAGTCCGTAGCCGAGTAGTCCGGTGATCGTAGATGGGAACTCCAGAATGGTCGCATGCTCAGTCCCAATGCCAACCACGATGGGATGATCGCGACTGAGTGGCACTTCGGGGATCTTCTGAGCAAGACTGCAGCTCAGGCTTAATGTCAGACAAAGTAGGATTCGTTTCATGATTTCGTGGTGGTTCGCGTGTTGTAGTCAAAAGCGATGGCGACGGTTGGGAACCGTCCGTTGTGGCGCATGTCAGGGTTCAGGATGAACTTGAACTGGGCGTTTACTTCCAAGACTTCAGTGAAGGGCTTGTTTCGAAAGACGCCGTTTCGGATGAGCTGCGCTTCAACTCCGGTCAGCACCGAGTCATCACGCACTTGCAAGATCTGGATTGCCCCTAGCTCGACCTTCTGATGGATCTCCTTCTGCCGAAAGGCTTTCGTCTCTCCTTCGAAACGCCGAGTCGTCTTCTGATAGAGTTCTTTGCCCAGGATCCGCTTCAATCGATCCGGATTGTCCGCCCCATTAGGATTGCGATTGAACACCGCCTCCATCGCCAGCCGTGTTTGCGCCGCATGCACGTCTTTGGCATCCTCAAAGTCGATGGACGTTGGCAGGTAGTAAGTATGGTTCGCATCCATCACGAAGAACTGTGGCTTCTGTTGAAAGGAAGCGATCAACCGCTGACGTTCCCACCAGAATCCGGCGGTCACGACCACCGCAATGGTGAACCAGATCAATGCTAGTTTGTCCTTCTGAATGAAGAGTTCGATGACGGGCTTTCGTTTCGGTTTCGCTAACATCGTCGTTGCTTAGGTTGAATGTTTCGCAGCAATGGCGGCTGCTTTCGTGTTCACGTCGCCACCACTACTGGAAGAGCCTCCACCGCCACCTGAAGCGCCGCTGTCTCCGTCACCGCCTTTCCCGGCACCCGCAGCACTCATGGCTGCCAGTCCTGCGCCAATCGCCATGGAAGCTCCTCCGCCCATCGAACCGCCCATAATTCCCGCAGCGCCTCCTCCGGCCATTCCGCCAAGCCCAGCCGCGCCTTTGCCACCGGTAGCCATCGTGCCTCCCACCGCCCCGCTGAGCCCAGCACCAGCAGCTCCCATGAAGCCGCCTAACAGAGCCGCACCGATCTGTAAGCCTGTCGTGACAACACGCGCCAGGATGACCGGAGCCGCAATTGTGCTGAAGACCAGCCACAGGGAGGCCACCACCATGAAGATGATCATTTGCGGCCCGAACGAGGCCTGCCCCGCTATACCGCCAAACTCGAAGAGCGTGCGATCCGCCGCATTGTCTAACAATCCCTCAGTCATGAGGTTGGCGACTGCCCAGCCTAACGGCCACAGCAAGACGCCGATGATTCCGAGAATGTAGCGAATGGCAATCCCGCGCGTCGCATTGAGCAGGAACATTGGAAGGAAGAGTGGCAGCAAGGCAACTCCGAAGTAAAGCATCGCTTTCTGAATGGCGTAGGCCCACCACACAACAAGCCAGGCGATCTTGGCCGCAGCCCAGATGAGCGCGTGGCCGAGCGCAGTCGCCACCGCCGCTTCCGCATCAAAGATGAAGTCATACCAAGAGCTGTCTTCGCTTTCGTCCTGTGGGTTTGCCAGGATTTCACCAAAGCGTGTATGCGTTTCACGTGGGTCGGTTCCCAGCTCAGCGATCACGCCTTCTTGAACCGTGTTGCCCAGAAAGAAGACCCATTGATCAATGAATCCCAGAGTGAGACTGATGATCCCAATCGCGATCATAGTGCGCACGACCTCAGCGAGACTCCCAAAGGTCCCTCGGTAGGCCGCTAGTAGTAGACCTACCACCATGAACAGGTAGGAGAACACCAGCAGCCCTTGGAAGAGATCTTCTACCGAGGTCTTGAAGGTTGGGAAGAGCAAGTCGAAGTCATCCATGACCTGAGCGCCTTGTTAGATTACCAGCCGTAGCGGCTTTGATCGATTTGGTAGGTGGCGACGTCACGTCGGTTGGCGACTTCGAACTTCCGCACCTCCGCTTCCGTTCGTGCCTTGGCCTCCGCTCGCCGTTGATTGGCGTTCTCCAGTTCACGGGCAGCGTTCTCGTTGGCCGCAATGTCGAGTTCGCGGTCGATCGCTTGCAACTCTGTCTGTTGTCCCAGCAAGACACCCGTGAGCTTCTTCACCTCGCTATCGGTGGTTGCCTCCTTTAGCGCTACGATGGTTGAGGAAATCTCCTCTCTCGCGAGATCGCGTCGTTCGATCACGTCGAGCTTCTTCCCTCGAAACTGCTCCACCGTTTCTTTGATCGCGTCTTCCGGTTTGTAGCGGACGGCATCCCGGGCAAAGACTTCGCCATCAATGGCAATGTCAGTATCGATCTCCTGGAAGATCCCACCACCGTCGAACTCGAAGATCCCGGCACCGGTGATGTCACCCATCCGTTCTGCGATATCCAGAGCATCGGTCGCTTCGCCTAACTGATCCAGAAGTCCATCGAGCCCTACCAGTTCAGTGATCGTTTCCGGATCACCGAAGCAGTCGAGATAATCATCGACTTGAGCAATCTGAGTCGTGAGCTGATCGATCTGTTCGTAAAGCTGAGCGATCTGTTCCAGCTCATTGGCAATCTGCGTTTGCTGGTTGGCTTCTTGCAGCACTTGTTGGGCCAAATCGGTCGCCCAGTTGAGCTTGTTCGAAGCAATCTGGGCCACGTCGACGACCGGAAACCCACCAGCAAGAATGTGAGAGAATGGCAGTGACAACATGATCACTGCGGGCATGAATGGAGTTCGCGTTTTCATAGTTTGGTTTGGTTCATGTGAGTCAGTGGGTCTGGCAGAATCGGCTTGGCCAGTTCCGCCACGGGGTTTTTCAGGAAATCAGTGATCGTTGGCATGCCCGTAGCCACGATCGCAGGCTTTGCCATAGAGGTGCTGCCCGCAGGATGAGCCCCAAACGAATGCTTCTCTTGTTGCACTCGTCGTATCCGCGCGAGTTCTTCATCGGCATGCCGAAGGATCTCCAGTGCGCGATCCGCATCGTAGTCGATGCTTCCGTCAGGGTTGTAGCGCGATCTCATGGCTCGATCACCTCCACCACTTGCGTGTGTTGCTCGATGATCACGCCATCCTTCGTCACATGCTCGGGCACCGGAATCTCATAGAAGCCACGGCCAAGCCCGCCGCTGTCATCCCCCTCGTGAAGCCGCTTGGAGATCCAGTAGAGCCGCTTCACTTCGTCACTGCGCCCGCTCTCATAGCCAGTCGAGTAAGCCTCTTTCTCACCAGCATCCTTCCAATGGTTGAATGCGGTTCCGGCGACGGCCCCAGCCGCCGCGCCCAAGACACTACCTTCTGGCTTACCATCCGAAACTTCGTGCCCGATGTAGGCACCCACCGCACCGGTGGCAGCCTGCATGGCGGTATCCGGCATGGACTGGCAGCTTGAGAATATAAAAGAGAGAATGCTGATTAGAAAGAAACGAACCTTCATGAGATGACTCCTGTTGGTTGGTAGAACGAGATTGCTTCGAAGAACTCAACGCCTTGGTGAGGTTCTTTGCTCGAAAGCGAATCCTCGTTAAGTGAGTTTGAGGACGGCGTCAGAAGCCGCATTCTTCGCTGTCACAATGACAGGCTTGGCATCCTCTGCCCGGTAGTAGACGAACCCTGCGTGCGGGTCAGAGCGCTGCTTGCCAGGCTCAGGGAAGTTGGCGATGGCTGCTTTGGTGATGTCAGGCAACGGAAACGATTCATCGATCCGGTCGAGATCTTGCTTGTCACGTTGCTTGAGCAGAAAGAGAACCCGCGAGTTGCCCATCACGCTGGAGCGCACCGGGCTGTCATAGAATCGGCCGAACTGCTGAATCACACTGATCACCCAGCAATGGTATTTCCGCATGCGTTCGTAGAACTCACGGGTGATGCGGTCACCATCGGGAATGGTTAGGAAGGCGCTTAGTTCTTCCAGTACAATGCGTTTCCGTTGCAGTCGTGGTCGTGTCAGGACTTCGTTGCGCACGTGGTTGGTGATGAGAAAGGCGGCCACGGCTCGCAAGTCTTGCGCGGACTCGGGAATGTAGCCGAGTTCAAAGTGGGCGATCTTGCCGTCTAACTGAATGTTGCTCGCGCCATCGAGCACTGGCCCGTAGTTACCTCCTGCGCACCAAGGCTCCAGGAGCTTTGCGAGAATCCTCCAATCTTGGGCATTGGTGCCGTGACTTTCTAAGGCAAACAACTCTTGCAGATGACTATGCGTCGGCATGTCCTCCGACTTCAGGTAGGCGAAGGTGAGTTGGAAGATCAGCTCGCTTGCTTTGGGATCCTTCAGAGCCCGATCGATGCTCGCGTCATCGATGACGACCAGCGCATCTTGGGCCTCATGCCGTCCTTCGGCATTCAAGTTGTCGCGGAAATCGATGAAGGCATCGAGGAACGTCGTTCCCACACCCATACGCTCCTGCCACTTGGCCAAGGCCGTGGCATGCCGTGCGATCTTGCGAATTCGATCGGGATGCTTGCGGGCCCAATCTTCATAGAAGTCGCGATACAGCTGGCGAATGGCGCTCGACAGATGCGCCGCCCGCAATCGATTCTTGTCAGCGTCTTGTTGAGCACCCGCCATAAGCTGGCCCATCGCCGTGGCGTTGGCGAGCTGCAAGGGTGTCAGTGGCAGACTCCCTGTATCCAGGTAATTGAATGTCAGGGTGCCATTTGGTTGGATGATGATCGGCTCGGCGTTCTCTTCGATCGTGCGTGTGTAGCCTTGATAGGACAGGCCTTCTTCTACCAGCACAGTGTAGTCGTAATAGGGGCCTGTCTGTGTGAGCAGATCGATCATGTTGACCGACTTGCCAGCGCCACTCATCCCGAAGACCACACCATGTTGCGGCGTGGCTGAGTTGCCCTCTCCCATGAACGTCCGCACGCCAATGAGATTCCGATTGGCCCCATCATAGAGTGCTTCTGCATTCTCCAGATCTCCCGTAGGTGTGGCCGATACGGGAAGAAGGTTGGCTATGTTCACATCTTCGATGTAATGACTGAAGTCGTCATACTTGTCCCAGCACCACCCTGGCAGACCGGCGAAGTAGTAGTTGCGTGCACTCGTTGGCAGAGCGGGATCGTAGTACTTTGCCCCGTTCAGTTTCGAGATGGCTCCGCGTAGGGCCGCAAGCTTGGCGCGAAGGCCCGCTTTATCTGCATCCCACACCCTGACAATGAACTGGGCTTTGTAGGGCAAGACCTCATTCGACATCAGTCGGGCGATCTTCTGCCCCTTCTTGTGCATCGCCGCGACCATGCGCAGCTTGGGCGAATGCTGGATGGTGTGTTGCAGCTTTTCGTAGGCACCTTCCTCCTTCTCGATCTCGTGCATGACATCGAGCGCCTGGATGTTCACCACGATGGAATAGTCTAACAAATCCAGGTTCGTCAGCTGACTGATCATTCCCGAGAACGTCGTCTTGGGCAGGCTTTGGATGACGAGGATCCCATGGTAGTAGCCATCCAGGTAGAAGCCGAGATCCGGCTTGCCTAACGGAGCCGCTTCGCCATTGAAACAGTTCTCCACGATGCTGGCTTCTGGATCGAAGAGCATCTCGTAGTCGAGATCCAAGATGTCTGAGGCGGATGGATTGAAGTACTGATAGAACTGACGGAAATGCCCTTGATCATCCAGGGCTTCCACCGAGCCGCCGAGGCTTCCGAACACTTGGTGCAAGAGTTCCTCATACTGCCGCAGTTCCCTCGCGTTCGCCCCTAACACGTATTCGTAGGCCGCCCGCTTCCCTTTGGCCACGGGCACACCCGTGGCACTCACCTTCGAGGTCACATACCAATGCAGGCGCTCCCGCCGAAGTTCACGCCGTTCCATGCGATCCCAGTAGCGGGTGAACCGTTCGTTGCGCTGTTCCTTGCTCCAATCGTCGGTCGCCAGCTCCTTCGTCTTGGCGTAGTAGGCCAGCAACTCACGCTTGTAGTCTGAGTCCACGGACCAATGCACTTGCATGCGTGCGGTGTCTTTGAGGGAGGACAGCAAGACACGCATGTCATCCTCCATCCGGTTCAGCCATGACACGTCCGCGTTCTCACAATCTGGCGGATGAATGCGAAAGCCTTTGCCCACGTAGCCGCCCTTCTGCAAGCCACGGTAGACGATCATGTCGTCCATGAGGTAACCATCAATCAATCGAGCCATCGTCTTGGTCTGGGTTGAGATTGGTAAACGGATGCTCCGTCTTCACGCGATGTATCGGCCCGAAGTAGGGGCGGTTCTTGAGCCAGCCGTGCTGATCGAGGAACTCACGCACCTGCACGAGGCCCCACTCAAAGAACTCACTATCAAAGCTCTTTGGCTTGCCCGACTTCAGCAGCACGACATAGGCCATGGACACCGAGAGAGGCACCAGCGATACCGCGGCCGACTCCCCAAAGCTGAGGTTAAACTGACCGTGGCAGAGGCGAAACGCGAGGAGAGCGAGCCCGAATCCCAGGATCATCCAGAGGACATTGTTGCCCTCGAAGATCCAAATGACGGGCTTGGAGTCTCTCCCCGCGTTCGCTTCGTGGTAGCGACGTTGTTCAGCCATCCTAACAACAAGTGTATTTGATGATGCTGACAGTTACGGCGCGCCAAGCTCAATGCCGGGGTCTACTCCAGTGCCGGCAGTGAAGAAGGTGTTCACGATGACAAAGGCCAGTCCGCCCAAGCCCGCGCCCACGAGCCCGTATTTCAGGTATTCCGTGCGCCCTATCATGAACATGATGGCGGCCATGAGGAGGCCGCCAAAGAAGAGCAAGATGGCAATCGCGTTCAAGACGCTCGCCACCGCGCTCAGATTCGTCACCAGATCGCCCGCTGCGAGGATTGGTGCTCGAAAGAGGAATGCTAGTTTCATAAGTCGATGAGTTCAGTTGGATTTCGATTCAGTTCAGAGACCACAACGAGCGGTCTGCTAAGTAGATCGAGATCCAGCCGGAAAACTCACCGACAAACTTTGATGATACGTCTAGGTATTCAGGGCAACTCTAGTTCTGAGTAAATCGTAACAACTCCGAAGCGCCCATTGCGTACTGATTCTTCGCGAAACACAATGTTCCGATTTCCTTCGTTGGATACGTATCCAAAGCAATCTGAAGCTCGACTAACGGTTTCCCTGATCACAGAAGGATACTGAGTGTCGGCATCGGCAATGGCCTCGGCAGTTGCGCTATCAGCTGGGAGCTGTGAACAGTCGCGGAGCAGAAATTGGCGGTAGCCTCTCTCTTTGAAATACACCTCGGCGATCCGATGCCAAGCCAGTTCGTTGTTATCCCACTTTGCCATAGCCGTTATCCTCGGGTCGTGCCTCATTGATTGAATCGCAGTACTTTCCAAAGAGGTGTCGAACTCTCTCCTTAGTTCATTGATCGATCGCAAGGGAGGCTTCCGAAGTCTTCGGAGCTTAGGAACAAATCGCCCCGGCGGCATTAAGAGGTTTGCGGCGAAAGTATCTGCCTCAAGCTCTTCAACACTAGCTGCGCCGTCAAAGATTCCAGCTTTCGATGGATGAGATCGACATCCCGCCATCAGTTGCCTCCGATGTTCTGGAATATGGTAGTGACCTAGCTCATGAGAAATCGTGAATCGCTCTCGAGTTGAACCTCTCTCGTTACCATTGTCGAGATTGCATAGAATGACCCACTTCGAACGACGATAGACTAGCATCCCGTCAAACTTATCTTTGCCGTACCTGTTGTGGATCAACCCTATTCCCTTTGCCTTGCAGATTCTAGTAGGGCAGACCTTCCCACTGTCGCAGTCCTCATTAGCAACATCTTCACTTAGTTCTAGAATCTCGGCTTCACGAGATCGTTGTAGCTTAGGCTTCGACATCAATCAGATCAAGAAGTCGCACGATCTACATCCTCGTCAATTCTAGCGAGAAGGCTCTCACTCAATTCGCTACCGTTGCGCGCGGCAGATGCCATTCCTTGACCACCTGGACTGGGCAAGGGTTCATCTAACTCAATAAATGGAGGCGCAGGCGAATCGGTTTCAAGCATGCTGTCGAGCTTGCTAAAGGCTGCGTCGATTTGATCGGGAGTAAGACTTTCTGTTAGAAATCGTTGAGCTAGTCTAACTTCAGTTGGAGTAGTTGGAATCAGTGCGCCTGATTCAATAAGCGCTTTGCGTAAAGCAGGAGTCATCTCATCAGATGCGTTGTTAGGATCTTCGTTGGCCATGACAGAGGAATTTCAGGAGTTAAGTGTGGGTTCGATTGCCTTTCTTAAACGTTCAGAAAGACGACGCCATTTCTGACGAATGTTGCTTCGTTCGTAACCTGTCCGCGTTTCTAAGGCGTCGCGAACATCTTCTGGAAGTTGCCTTCCATTGTTAGAGCAAACTCCAAAGTTTGCGTAGGTTAAAAGGATGTCCTACTCTTCCGCTTTCAGTGATTCGAGAACGTCTCGAAGAGACTCAAGAGCCTTTGGATTAGTTGGGATTTCATCGCAAACTTCATTGGAGGTATCTGGGATATCGAAGGCTTCTTCAAGCACAACGAATCTCATTCCGTCGTTTAGTGTGCTAAGGCGTTGAAGTTCGTCCTTGGCAAGATTAATAGCGATCCTTCCTAGCCAGGCCTTGACCTGATGGTCAGCCCTCTCTGGATCGCCATCGCTTCGATCTTGAAACTGGTAAGCGCACTCAAACGCCTTCATGAACGATGCTAGAGCAAACGCTTCGGGATCGACTGTAGCGGTTCCAAGGTTCTCTCCAAACTTGCTAACGACTGCGTATACATAGGCATAGCAGCGCTTGTGAAGTTCCTGTAGCGCCTCCCGCGCGATCTGTTGGTCTTCGGCGTTTTCACCGGACTCTCCGATCCACAGCATCAAATTTGAGGTCGATTCGCCAGCTACATCTAAAGACATCGTTTCCATTGTAAGGGGATAACGAATGCCTGTGACACCCATTTTTTCGCGGTGCTCAGACCAACCTCGCCTCTGTCACAGCTCGCCGTTATCCCTACAAATTATGCACAATTCATTCACAACCAAAGAAGTAGGCGTCTGCGGAGCAGCGCCCAAGTGGGCGGCACTGATCAATGACCAGTTGTTCCCCATGGCACGACGCGAACTCAAGGCCCGCGACATTCAAGATCAAGCGGGAGTCGCCAAAGGTCTAGCCTTGGTTCGAGTTCATGGCGGGACCCACGATCCGGTCATCCGTGACGAAGCCTTAGTTGACCTTGGAAGCGGAAATGTATTTTACACGGTCCCGTTGTGTGAGGCTGAGCGCCAATCTGACTGCGACCAGCCTGCGAAGCTTGCCTTTGTGCTTGATGATGCATT
>Ga0213868_10000521_pt1 | contig 36140 bp, 22 predicted proteins | sample PICome_9_FD_160087 | JGI IMG/M metagenome (GOLD analysis project Ga0213868, IMG submission 160087) | Coastal seawater microbial communities near Pivers Island, North Carolina, United States - PICO127 | ecosystem: Environmental > Aquatic > Marine > Coastal | place: USA: North Carolina...
AATCACGGAGGGGTGGCAGAGTGGTCGAATGCACCGGTCTTGAAAACCGGCATACCGCAAGGTATCGTGGGTTCGAATCCCACCCCCTCTGCCAGAGCCCGGCCCATTTCATGTGGGTCGGGCTCTGGCACTCAGGCGTGGGCCGAAAACCCTTTGCGAGCGCAGCGAGCAAGGGTTCGCGCGCACACGCAGTGCGTGCATCACGCACTCTATATAATCAAAAATCCTCCTCCGGATTTTTATGGCAGAGAAAGCTCGTGATACACGACCAAGGGATTATGAGTGGGTAGATGTGCAGTTAGCCATAGTTCACGAGAAAACACCAAAGTGCACGAAATCTTTTATTTTACAATGGTTGCAGAACACACATCAGGATCATCTCGTGCATTTTCGATCACTTTAGTGGAGTTTAGATTGGCATACTATTGGCATACTCGTCGACATGCTTTCACCACAATCCATAGTGATTTTAGTTCGATGCACAAGAAGACACAACAGTCCTAGGGCAGTCATAAATACCGCCTCTACCAACAAGCAAGGAGTCCATAATGGTTTGCGCGCTTGTCAGGTGATGGGAAACGTCGAGCCTTCTCTACCCGGCAAAGCGTTAAGAAGCGCGCTGATAGTAAGGCCAGAGTCATCATGGCCGATATTCTAAGCCGAGGGTTCGATGAGGCCGTTAAGATCCACTGTGCAATCAACACACCCAAGGAGAGCAAGGCCACCGAGCTCATCAACCCCGAGTGCCAAGCCATTGGGCCGCTCTATAAAGAGCACTACGAAAAATGGGATACGGCACCAAACTCCATTACGGTCTCCCGTTACATTCGCAACTTTGAGACCATCTGCGAGCACGCTAAGGCACGCTACTTATCAGACCTTACCGAAGACAACATTGATGACTTCCGCGACGAATATCTTCAAAAGGCAACAGAGGCCAGGACGGAAGTCAGGGGTCGGGAGGCAGGAGACAGGAGACAGGAGGCAGTAATCAGAGGTCAGTAATCCGGCAATCTCTTAATTCACTATTCACTATTCTAAATTCCCGCGCAGCGGGCCCATCAGCCATCATTCCTCCACCATCAGCCGCCCTGCCCCGACGTGACGTGCGGGGTCTTCGACGGCCATCTCCCAACTTAAACTGCCCCTTTACCCATACAACAATAGATAATTCAGCCTCAGTTAAATTGACCATCATCAACCAACAGATAAGTTTTTGACAATTGCAGATATCCTTCCGGTGCCAAACTGGTTGCCAGCATGACATTATTGATATCGGCATGCTCCAGCCAGGCGCTTACCGATTGGTGGTGAGGATCCAGCCAGAAGTTTTCGATCGATTCATGAACAGGACAAAAAGCAGATAGTTCTGACAGCAGGGAAACCATTGGTTGAACGTCATGAAAAGGCTCCGGGGTTTTTTCGATATGCTGTTGCATTCGATCAATGGCCTGAAGGCCAATAGCCAGCCCCAATTCACGAAATGCCAAACGATGCTCTGCCGGTAGATGTAATGAATTGTGCGTGGAAAATGCCCGCAGACTATCGTCAATATCACCCAGCAAGCCTTCCAGCCTTGCAGTCTCGTGACGGTGATCATAATCGATTAACTGAATTAATTTGTAGGCATCGGTCAGTAAGCTGCCAATACCCAAGGCGTCAGTGCTGGCCCAACTGCGTCCATCGCACATGGCAGCCATTTCTTCAATTTCTGTTTTTAACGTCAGCTCCAAGGGCCTGTCAGGCTGGGTTTTGGCAAAGTGTTTTGCTGTGGCCTCCAGCTGCCAGTAGGTAATCAAGCCGTCCAAGGGGTCATGTTGCCCCATTGAAGCAACCAGAGGACGAGAAAGATCGATGCTCATTTTCCAGTGCATGCGTTTTTCACCTCCGGTTGCTGGCAGGTAAGTGAATGCTTGGTGCGCGACCTTGGCAAGTTCCAGTGCCCACTGATTGTAAATGTGATTTCCGCTATTCCTGCTGACACAATCAAGCGCGTGCATCCATTTGGTCAGGTAGTGAAAATATTGGCCATCCTGTTCCCATTCCAGTGATTCGTTAACAGGCTCGTCAAACTGGCGCTCATTAAGTCGTTTGCCAATTCTCAATCCCCCACGGGTAGGATGTAACCGCGCCTGTTGCTCATCAAGGCCGCTGAGCCAACCACTTTGGGTACTATCCTTGCGATGATGTCCCAATATCTGGTGAACCTGATCAACCAATGCTATTGCCTCTTGCAAAAAAACACGCTCACCGGTTTTCTGAAAAAATGCCAGGTAGTTACAAACCGCAAAGGCATCGGTCCAGAGATAACGCCGAGGTTCGTCCGGATGACTCGTTTGTGACCCTGGGGGTATGAGCCCTGTAGCGCTGGCAAATTTACGCATGATGGATTGGGCCTGACTATCACGTTGCATCATAAAAGCACCTAAAGGCCAAAGGGAAAAGTATCCGGCATATCTTTGATGGTTTCTCTGGTCAATGGCTCAACTGCCCGTGTTTCATCAAACCAGATATATTCGTCGAACTGATTGGGCAATGAAGCATAAAAATAGTGACTTTGCATCTCAGTGTCAGGGCGATAGATGACACCAATGGCACGCTCCAATCGTTCTTCCAGTAGTAATTCGCGGGCCATTGCCTGCGGGGACGCTTGTTGCGCTCGCCGCAATGGCAGTAAAAAATTATCGCTAGCTACGTTATGACAGACACGTTCGTAGCTGTCGATATGCGATGGCTGCACCTGTTTTGTTTCCATCGGCCCGCCCCATTCCGATGCTGCTGCCACAGTCCCATGATCAGTACCAAAACCAATAAGATATGCCGCATCACCGTATTCCTGTCGTGCAAGCTGGCCAATATTCAACTCACCACGAGCACTCATTTGTGTGGCTCGCGCATCACCGATATGTGAATTGTGCGCCCAGATAACGGCTTTTGATTCCGGGCCGCGAAAGGCCAACACAGATTTTAACGTATCAAACATGTGCTGGTCGCGCTGATTCCAAGAGTTGTTTTCAGCATAATACATGGTGCGGTAATAACGTTCAGCGCTGGCCACTAATCGAGCATTTTGTTCGGCATTAAAAAATCGCTCCCCATCTGCCAGGGAATAATCCAGTCTTTTTTTCAGTAACCCCTGCAAGATATCCAGTACATCCTGTTCACATTCCCGGTACTGCTTGGTGATGGCAACCCGACCATACAAACCCGGATCACTGGTCCATGGACTCAGGCAGCCGTAGCGTACTCTGGCTACCTCTGCCGTTTCAGGATCGACCGTGTCCAGGTAGTTCAGTACAGATTCAATAGAGCTACCCAGGCTGTATAGATCGAGCCCATAAAAACCTGCCTGCTTGTCAGCTGATGCTACTTTCTCATTATATGATTTTAACCAGTGAGTAAATTCCAGCACTGAGTGATTCGCCCACATCCAGGTAGGAAAGCGTGCAAAGGGCGCACTTTCCAACAGCGGGTCCGGCGATGTGTCGTGAATATAATGATCGATACGGTTTGCGTCGGGCCAGTCAGCTTCAACAGCAATAACGGTAAAGCCCTTTTTCTCAATAAGCTCCTGGGTAATACGCGCCCGCATTTCATAAAATTCAGCGCTACCGTGCGACGCTTCACCCAGCAACACCAATCGGCTATCACCAATGCGATCCAGTAAATTGTCCAGATTGGCATGATCGATGAAGCCAAAGTGTTCACTCGATTGATAAATTAACTCAGGTAAACTTGCCTCCGCTTTTTTGGCGGCCGGTATATCGGCGGCTTCCCCCTCCCAACCGGCAGCGCCAATCAAGGGAACAAAACGGACGCCACCAAGGTCCTCCTGCTGATATTCATGCTCACTGATACGCCGGACGCGGAGCAGTTTTTGCGTATGTAAAGTTGCGCCTACTGGAATCACCAGACGACCACCAATAGCCAGTTGTTGCTTGAGCGTAGCAGGCACTTCGGGGCCGCCAGCCGCGACAACAATCGCATCAAAAGGCGCCTGCTCCGGCCAGCCCAGAGTGCCATCTGCATGCAACACGTGTGTATTCTTATAGCCCAGTTCGCTAAGACGGTTACGCGCAGTATCGGCAAGAATTTTATGCCGTTCAATGGAATATACCTCGTCAGCAATTTCAGCTAGAACCGCTGCTGCATAACCCGACCCAGTGCCTACTTCCAGCACACGGTCTTCCGGTGTCAGCTCAAGCGCTGACGTCATCAGTGCAACGATATAAGGTTGGGAAATCGTCTGGCTTGCTGCAATCGGCAAAGGAGAATCTTGGTAGGCAAATTCAACCAGATCCGTTGGCACAAAAGCTTCCCGTGGTACCGCACCCACTGCATCGAGGACCGTTTTATCATCCAGACCACGAGCAGCCAATTGGTACTCGATCATTTGTTTTCTTAAACGTGCAAATTCATTCATAACCGACTCCTAATAATAGACTTCGAAGCCATGCCATGCTGGACGTTAATCTCCAATATTTTACCAGATTCGCTAGCATCGAAAAAGGGGGCAGGAAGTGCCATTCGGGTCAGCAACTGTCTTAAGCGATTTTTCAAGAAAAAGGGATTGACGGAAAGCCAGCTATCCACTGGTTAAGAGGTGTAAAAAAACAACCGTATTTAACTGACTTTCCGCTACACATTTTTGGCCTGGTTTAGTTGTGAATCTCGATCGTCTTGTGGTTCGATTTGAACTCTCCCGTTTTAGGGATGGTGAGAGTCAGAACTCCCTTTTTGAATTGGGCATCCACATTTTCGACATCGACCTGGTCGGGGAGCCGGAAGCTGCGTTCGTAGCTTCCCCAACTTCTCTCGGTTCGGTGATAGCGCCGTTTCTTGGTTTCTTTTTCCTGGCTTCGCTCCCCGGTGAGAGTGAGCACGCCGTTGTCCACCGACACGTGGATATCTTCTTTATTTACATTCGGTAGATCCGCCTCGATTTTGAAGCACTCGTCTTCTTCAACGATGTCCACCGCTGGAGTCCAGTCCGTAGTTAAGGCTGGCTCCATGAAGCCGCCGTTTCCGAACAAGCTGGAAAGGCGATTCTGTATTTCGTTCATTTCCTGGAATGGATCCAGGGTTCCCCTGAATGGACTTCTCGTGGTGGGTAATAGTGATGATTTCATTGTAGTATTTTTGTTGTGTTTCTTGGTTGGGTTTGTTTTTTTCATTGGATCAGGGGCAAGGGTATGGGGGTGACGCCCCCGGCGTGTTTCCCTACGCCCATGCACACTGTTTATCTTTTTGTTTATCTTTTTAAACGCTGTCACACTAGGCTCGTTGTGATCTAGGCGCTACGCAAGTATTGGCCTCAACATAGCAAATCTTGTGCAAAGTGGACCATCGATGGCCGGTGGCCGGGTGTTTTGCATCAACCCCCTTTCTCCCCCTCTCAGATCTCAACAACAACGTCCGCAGGGACACCCCGCAAAAAGCAAATTCCTAGCAGTATCTGCCGGGGAGTGTCCCGGGTGGAATTGGATGGCACCTTGCAAGCCTCCGGAAAAATTCCCCTGTGCGACGACCAGCAACCGCATGTCATCCGCGTCCTCCTCGGGCAGCGCGCACCGGCAACCTGCTGAGCGCCACGGGAGCCCACTGGCGCAAAGCCCCAGTGCTTCGACCAAAGCCCGGATTGGAAGAACCAAGAACTGCCGCGCAGCCCCGACACAAGGTGCGGAGCCTTCGACGGCTACCATTTCTACTTTCCTCATTTTAACTTTCAGCTTTCAGCTTTTCCCTATCTTGTATCTTCCAGTCTTCCATCTTAGCAGGCGCTAGCGCCTGCGTAATCAGTATGCACGATGGCGCAACCGTACAATCCATGATACAATTATCCATGCGTCTCGCGCGTCCCCCTTTCACCCGTCTGCTTTCCGGCCTGCTGATGTGTCTGCTCATGTGCCCAGCCTTTGCCAGCAAGGCACCGTCGACCATCGATGATTCCATTGAAGACCTCTCCACCGCCCAGCTTGAAGAACGGCTGGCGGCCATCGATATCGAACTCGAACGTCTGGCCAAATACAGCCTGCGCAGTGGCCACGGCACCATCGGCTGGCGCTCGGACATTCATGACACGCCCGAGCACACCGAGTGGGTGCAAATTGATCTGGGTGATACGCTTCCCATTGATCAAGTGGTTCTGATCCCCTCCTTGATGCGTGATGCCACCACCGGTTATCAGGCGGAGGGTTTCCCCACCGAGTTCAAGGTGATTGGTGGCAGTGACAAGCATCCCGAGGGCGTCGTGCTGGCCAGTGTCAAAGCTGGTCAAAAAACACTGCCACGTCAGGCACCTGTCATTGTGGATTGTGCTCAGGCCTCCGCCTCCTGGATACGTATTGAGGCCACCGCCCTGAGCCCGCGCTCATGGGATGGCAAATACCTGTTCCAGCTCTCTGAGGCCCTGGTTTTTTGCGAGCAGCGCAATGTGGCTTTGGACAGGCCGGTGATTACCTCTTCTGATATGAAAAGCCTCGCGAGCTCAGCCGCAGATCTGGTGGATGGTTTCATGCCCTACATGATGGACGCCGCCCAAGGTGAACAGAGCCTGGCATTTCTGGCCAGTATCCTCCCTGACCATAGCCCCCACTTCATCATCGATCTGGGTGCACCCCAGCCCCTTGACCGGATTCACCTGCACAGCGTGGACGTGAGCGATAGCGCACCCCAACCCCTGCCCGGGGACCTCGGCATACCGGGACAACTCGAACTCATCGGGGCCAACCGGCCAGACTTTTCCGATGCCATGCCGATTATCAATTACACCAAAAAAAGCACCTATGACACTGGCCCGATCATCGCACGTAGATTCCCTGTGACCCCCTGCCGTTACGTCAAGCTCACCGCCAGTGAACCATACATCGTCCCCACCAGAACTAAAGGCCGGTCGCGAAACCCGCGGACGGCGCGCATCGGCTTTGCCGAGATCGAACTCTTCGCTGGCAATCGCAACGTGGCACTGCATCAGCCGGTGCGGGCCAACGTGCAGCAGAGCTCGGATCGCTTCCTCTCCGCACTCACGGATGGCCGCAATCAGTTTGGCGATATTTTGCCACTCCGCACCTGGATGGAGCAGCTGGCACGCCGCCATGACCTGGAGACCGAGCGCCCGCTCATCGCACAAGCGCTCAATGAACGTTACCTGCGCCAGAAGACCCTCCTCACCCAGCTCGCCTGGCTGACCGTATTACTGGCGGCATGCATCATCATCGCCATTCTCATCGGGCGTATCAGCAGCATGCGCCAGGTTGCTGAAATCCGGGAACGTCTCGCTGCCGACCTGCACGATGAGCTCGGGGCAAATTTCCACACCATCGGCCTGCTCGGTGACGTGGCGATCAATGCGCTCAACACACCGGATCGGCTCAAGGAAGTGCTGCAGCGCAACAAGGAAGTCATCGACCGCACCGGTGGTGCTGTGCGTCACTTCATTAGCCTGCAGGAAGCCCACAACTCGCCGGGCACCCTGCAAAAGGACATGCAGCGCATCGCCCAGCGCATTCTCGCGGACATTGATTACCAGATCGAGGTAAAAGACCCGGCTTACATGGATAAACTCAAGCCGGTAACGCGGGACGACCTGCGCCTGTTTTTTAAAGAAAGTCTGGTCAACATCAGCCGCCACGCGGATGCCACCATGGTCAGTGCCAGCCTCATCGCCCGCAGCAAGCAGCTTACCCTGAACATCTGCGACAACGGCCGCGGTATGTCTCAGGCAAAGCAACTGGGAAACAATAGCAAAGTCCCCGCTTCACTTAGACGGCGCGCGCAGCTGCTCAGAGCCAAGATCTCCATCTCCCCCTCGGAAAGTGGCGGCACCTGCGTGACACTCACCCTCAAAATCCCCTGGCGCCAACGCGTCCAGCATGAAAAAAATCACAGCCCCTCTTAAAGTCCTCAGCCTCCCCTGACACAGCAAAATTTCCTCATAACAAACAGTCCCTATCAACCCAAACACCAAACAAACAATGAACATTCCTATTCGCGTGATGATCGTAGAAGACCACCCCGACTACCGGGAAGGCGTCCGCTTCGCCATGGAAACAGAGCCCGACATCGACCTCTACGCCACCTTCGGCACTGCCGAGCGGGCCCTGAAAAGCATTGAGCAAGCCGCTAAGGATACCAGAGACCAGCTTCCCGACGTCGTTCTACTGGACCTGATGCTGCCCGGCATGAGTGGCCTCGACGCCATTCCCCTGTTCAAAGAGCGCACCCCGGACACCCACCTGCTGGTACTGAGCCAGTCCGACAAAGAGACCGATGTGCTCCGGGCCATTGGCTCGGGAGCCTCCGGCTACCTGCTCAAAAATGCCTCGCTCAACGCCATCAGTGACGGCATCCGCACGGTGATGGCCGGAGGGGCCTCACTCGATGCCAGCGTTGCCAAGTTCATCCTCGAGAACATGCGCAAACAGAGGCCCGAGGCTGGGGAAGCCGCCAGGCTGACCAAGCGCGAGATGCAGGTGCTGCAACTTGTCAGTGAGGGTCTACTCAAGAAGGAAATTTCCGACAAGCTCGGCATCAGTGTTCCCACCGTGGCAACCCACGTCCGCCATATTTATGAGAAACTGGGAGTTCAAAATGCCCCCGCAGCCGTCACTAAAGCTTTCCGTAGCGGGATTTTACCGCCGGAAGGAGATTGAAGATGGCAAGATGGAAGATAGAAGTCTTGCAGGATGCGTTCATCGAATCATGCGGCAGTGAATTCATTCAGAACACAGATGGCACCGATGACCACAGATGTTCACGGATGCCATGATCGGTGTTCATCCCTCTTCATCTGTGCTCATCCGTGTTAATGAACAGGTAACAAAAAACCCCTCCGCATCATCGCGGCAGGGTTTTTTGAAGTTGTTAGTTGAAGTTGAAGTAGTCATGAGCCGCAACGCGGCTATCGCTCATCCTTCATCAGACATCGCCGCTTCGCGGCCATCAGCTGCGCTTGCGGCGCAGCATCAGGGCAAGGCCTCCGAGGCCGAGTAAGGCTGTTGAACTTGGCTCTGGCACGGCGTAGGCCTCAAGCACGAGGCTGTTGCCACTTTCTACGATAGCCCAATCCCAGCTTGGTGCGTTGCTGAAGCCACTATAGTCCAGAGTGAAAAGGCTGTCATCAAATCCACTGATGCTGGTTGCGGTGGCAATGGTAAAGCTGTAGTCAGCGATACCATCGAGCTGAATATAGCTGCCGAATCCGTCAGCATCGCCCGCAATATTACCCAGAGTCAGAGAATCGATATCGATGGTAAAACCACCTGCAGTGAGGCTGGTCAGATCGAGTGCTCCGGTAATATCGAGCCAGTCCCAGCCAGAGTCTGCACCTTGGGTGCCACCACTGTTATTGATTTCCCAGAGGTAGGAGCCTCCGTCCAACCAGGTCTGTGCACCTGTGGCTGCGGTTCCTGGCGAGTTACCAGGGCTGATGACTCCCGCAATGGTCATATCATGGCCACTGAGGTCAACTCCTGTTGCAATCTCGAGTATGCCGCCATTGACGGTGTAGGCACCCGAGCCGCTGTGACTGGAGCCACTGGCAAGGGAGAGGGTGCCGGCGTCAATCGTAGTCGTGCCGCCATAGCTGTTGACACCGGTGAGGGTAGTGCTTCCTGCCCCGTACTTGGTGAGGCCACCTGATCCGCTGATCGCGCCACCAAGTGTGATGGCGGAATTATCCAGCACGATCAAGTCATCATTCAGGAGGATGTCGGTATTTTCCGTATTTACGCCGTCATTGGCGATCGTCCTAGTACCCGTGGAGCCCGCCCGGACCTCAATGCCCGCCTTGGTGGTGAGAGTCCCCATAGTGCCGCCATACCTCAATCTGGTATTTGATCCACCCGTGGTGTCTCCCAAATAAATGGTCGTGCCAGCTCCACCCAGAGAATTTACGTTGCTGGATCCGCGAATCTCACCTGTATTGATCTCGATATTGGAAATAGTGGTATTGCCAAACAAGCGCAGGTCATTGCCAGCTGTGTCCTTGATGAGGGTTCCCGCACCACTGATGTCTCCAAAATAACGTGCGGCCTGTCCACCCTGCGTACTGCTGTACTGGAAGGTCGCTCCAGCAGCGACAGAGATGTTCCCGGAATACAAGCCCACACTACCGCTCTCCAGCTTGCCAGCGCTGCCGATCTGCAGGATGCCATTGGTAACCGTGGTGTTACCGCTGTAGGTGTTGGCACCGGTGAGAACGAGGATGCCTGGATCGCCGGCCCCATTGGACACAGCATCAAGGGTCAAGTTACCAGCACCACTGATGACACCGCCCATGGTCAGCGACCTGTCGTTGTTGCTGTGCTGAATCGGCGCAAAGGTAAGGTCTCCGTTGAGGGTGATATTGGTATTATCAGTCACAGTAGGAGTATTGCTGATCTTCTTGATACCGGTGGATCCGGCCTGAACGATGATGTTTGCCTTGGTGGTGAAGGTCCCACCAGAACCAGAATACTGAAGCTCGGCATCCGCACTGCCAGTGGTATCACCGAGATAAACAGTGGTTGATTCGTTACCCAGGGAACCTGCATTAGCCTGTCCAATAAGCGTTCCGGATTTGATTTCGAGTTTAGCAACGCTGATTACTTGTTGGCGGGACATCACACTGGCAGTGGTATCCACGACAAAGGTGCCATCACCGCTGATGCCGCCGGTTCTGAAACGGTTCGATCCGCTTTGATTCTGGTCGCTACTGTATATGAGTGTGGCACCCGAGGCAATCGAGACCCCTCCCTGGTAATCACCTATCGTAGCTGATCCGCCGATTTCCAGCGTGCCTGCGTTGACCGCTGTGGCGCCAGTGTAGGTGTTCGTTCCAGTAAGAATCGCCGTATAATCCCCGGACTTGGTGATACCGCCTGTGGTGCTGATGTTGCCACTGAATGTCAAATCACCGCTACTCAAGCCGATGAGATTGAGGTCACCTGACCCGGTAATGTTACCCCCATAGGTGAAAATACCTGTCCCGGCGACTGAGCCATGATCAATGGTCACATCGTCATTCAACGTGATCGCTGTATTCTCGATAAAAGTACCATTTGATTGGAACGAGAGCGTTTTCGTTCCACTTGAGCCAGCCTCAACAACGATGCCTGACTTGGTGGGTAGAGTTCTGCTACCTCCAAAATACCGGATCTCGGCATCCGAAGATCCTGTGGTGGCTCCAAGAGTAACGGTGGTGCCAGCTCCGCCAAGAGAAGCCGTGTTCCCCGCTACCTGGACCCGGCCGCTCTCGACAGTAAAAGAGCTAAGCCCCGAATTATCACCCCTGAGATCAAGAGCACCTGCACCATCCTTCGTGACCGAACCGGTCATGGACGTATCAATACGCGCGATATTGTCAGTGACTGTGATAGTCGGGTCGGCACCACCGAAAGCCAAGGTCCCACTAAGTAGCCGGTAGTAACCCCCGCCCATGGAAGCAAAGGTTAGCTTATTGAGCGTTATGGAGCCGCCGTCCAGGTTGATCTGTTGCGCATTTGAGATACTTCCTCCATCACCGAGGATGGCCTCGTCGGCGGTGGTATTAGGCCACAGGACATTGTTAGCACCGTCATACCAGTTGTTTGTGGTGGTGTCCCAGGTGCCAGCGCCATCTTGAATACCCGCCGTCCCGGGATCCTCGTCCCAGGTTAGGGTCGCAGCATGGGCGATGCCGCCAGCGGAGAGAGCCAGCAAGGCTGTCGTGAGAAGTTTGGTGGTTTTCATGATAGTTTTCATAGGATTATTGGTTAGTGGGTATCGATCTTATGTGATGTGAGTGGCATCTTTTGCTGCAGGCAATCGGATGCACCATATGTGTAGTGGTCTGCAATAATACCCCACACCTGAGTTTTTTGTCTATCGCACCTTGGGATGAATTATTTGCCCATATTTCAAAAAATGCACCGAAGGAATCATTCATATGGATGACTTTTGAGGAATTTAACTTATCTTAAATAAAAAACCTATGCGTTAGCATGCTTGGCTTTTTGTTGCTAACAACAACGGTTACCGGCGACCACAACGGAGCGCCTTTCCTATGATTGGTTAGATAAAAATGAAGACCGGAATCAGGATGAGCACCGATAAAAAAGGATGAACACAGATCATGACATCCGTGAACATCGGTGGCCATCGGTGCCATCTGTATTTTCCATTCTGTGAATCTTAGCGTCCGCCTGAGGCGGATGGCGTGATAAAAAAAGGAACTCACGCAAAGACGCCAAGGCGCCAAGAAGCCACCGTGCCGATTCAATTGAAGTCGAGCAAGCACCTCGCGAACAACTTTAAACCAATATGGCATTGTCAGCGGCGCTTAAATGCGTATATTGCGGCGCATTCAGGGGGGCTGTAGCTCAGTTGGTTAGAGCAGGGGACTCATAATCCCTTGGTCCGGGGTTCGAGTCCCCGCGGCCCTACTTTGTTTCATTTGAAGATCACTTGGGGGTGCCCGATTAGATAAAATTACAAACGCGCCCTGCCACAAGCCTTGCTTGACCTCACTGAGGTTCTCACCAAAGATCAAGCCATGTGGAAACACCTCATGCTTTTTGCCTCCGGAGTCCTTGCCATGCTGCTTGGCTCTTGTGCTACCGATGGATACCCTGGAGCATACGGCTCACCCAATATGGGCGGCCCTCTTCCTGAGGTGCGCGCTGCTGAGATCGCCTCGGAACCAACTGGGAATTTTTATTATGGCAGGCGCTACTTCGTCAAAAAGACACGCTTCTGGGGTTACTTGCGCAAGCCACGTCAGGGTGCCGATACCGCGCGGCTTGTCGTTTTCAACGAGAGCAAAAAGCGCAATCCAGACCGCCTGCCTGAGGAAGGCCCGCCCGGCAAGCGCTATGGATTTGACCAGAACTATGAGTACAAGATCTACGGTTATTACACAGGAGACAAAGTCTATGAAATTAACTCCAACCAAATTATGCCCGAGTTCATGCTCACCGGCTACGAGCTGGTCGACCGCAAGCCCGGCTGGCTGTTTAGTCCGCAGGATCACTACAACCCCAGGGCGATCACCCTCAGACCAAGTCTCTAGTTATGGCTATCTCAAGAGATGAAATTGCTGCGGTTCTCGATGAGATCGCGCTCCTTATGGAAATCAAGGGTGAGAACCCATTCAAGACCCGCGCCTACCGCAATGGCGCGGAGACCGTGCGTAATTACCAAGGTGAAATTGTTGCCATGGCAGCTGCTAACAACCTGGAAGGCATCCCAGGCATCGGCAAGGCGCTGCAGGAAAAGATCCACGAGCTCGCCAGCACCGGCAAACTCGAGTTTCACCAAAACCTGCGTGCTGAGTTCCCTCCCGGACTCTTTGATCTCTTTGGCATTCAAGGTCTGGGACCCAAGAAGGTGCGCGCGCTCTATGATAAGCTCAACATCGATTCCATCGATGCACTCAAGGCTGCCTGTGAAGATGGATCGGCTGCCTCACTACCGGGCTTTGGCAAAAAATCCATTGAAAAGCTGCTCGAGTCAATTGCCCTTAAGGAGCAGTTCGCAGACTTCTTTCGCCTCGGGGACGTGGCTCCTGTGGCAGAACACATCCTCAATATCCTGCGCGAGCATCCAGACTCACTGCGTGTTGCCACTGCCGGATCCTACCGCAGAGGCAAGGAGGTGCTGCATGACCTCGACTTCCTCGTCGCCACTGCCGCTCCAGCAAAGCTCACCGCCTATTTCACGACCTTGCCCGAGGTTCACTCCGTGATCGCTCATGGTGACACCAAGGCTTCAATCCGGCTTGAGAATGGCCTGCAGTGTGATCTGCGCGCCGTTTCCAATGATCAATTCCCCTTCGCCCTGCAGTATTTCTCCGGCAGTAAGGAACACAACGTGGCGCTGCGTTCCCGCGCTCTCAAGCACGGCTGGTCACTCAACGAATATGGTTTTACGCCAAAAGATAAGTCCACGCCACCTGCGCCAGCCGTCAAGGACGAGCGTGATATCTACCGCGTCCTAGGTCTTGACGATATCCCACCTGAACTGCGCGAAAACCAGGGTGAGATCGAGGCTGCTGATGCTGGTGAAATACCACGCCTCATCGAGCTCGAAAACTTACGAGGCACCTTCCACAATCACACTACGGAATCCGACGGCAAAAATACACTCGAGGAAATGGCAGCCGCCGCTCGCGATCTAGGTCTGCAGTATTTGGGCATTGCCGATCACTCCAAGTCTCAGTTTCAAGCTCGCGGCCTCCAGCCAGATCGCCTACTGCGCCAGCTTGAGACCATCAGCACACTCAACGCTGAATGGGATGACTTTCAGATCTTCGCCGGCACTGAGGTAGACATTCTCAAGGACGGCACACTCGACTTTGAAGACAGCCTGTTAGCTCAGCTCGATTACTGCGTGGCATCCGTCCACGGTTCATTCCAGCTATCAGAAAAGGAACAAACCAAACGTATTATTCGGGCCATGGAAAACCCACACATTACCATGATCGGCCATGTAACGGGTAGGTTACTACTGAAAAGAAAAGGCTATGAGATCAATATCGATAAAATCATCGATTGCGCTGCCGCTACCGGCACGATCATCGAGCTTAACTGCAACCCCTACCGGCTCGATATGGACTGGCGTCACTGGCACCGTGCTCGGGACAAGGGGGTAATGACTTCCATCAATCCAGATGCTCACTCCACTGAGCAGCTCCAGTATCTTGCTTTCGGCGTGCGTATTGCTCGTAAAGGTTGGCTAAGGCGTGAGGACGTGCTCAATACCCGTAGTCTCGAGGATGTGCGGGAGTTCCTGAGTTTAGAAAAAGCTTCCCGCAAAGCCTGAGCTGAGAACTTAACCCAGCTCGGAAGTATTCATTAGCGCATTTCAAGCTTGGTCTTTGCCCAGTACCATTTTTCCACCTTGCCGTTCTCGATCAAGGCAATCGCTTTTTGCTGCTGTTTACCAAGAATCGTCTCAGCCTCAAAGGTGACCATGCCGGTCTGATAGTTTACACCATCAAACTCCATATCCTCACCAGCAAGCCACTCGATAACTTGGTCTGCTTTAAATTCACTAACCTCATTTTCTGCAACACTCGCTTGCATACATGAGACTATGGCGACCTCATCAAGCACCACAGGTTTGGCGTCCTCGATACGCTTCATTTCAGCTTCTCGCTGAATGCGCGCGTTCATCACCGGGAGAACCAATTCCTTGAAATCAGTTTGATCAACATCGATCACATGCTCGAGAGTCATACCCTTGGTTTTAAAGATAAGGTCCGTGCCCTCAAGACGAACCGGGCTTACCGCAGTTCCTTGCTCAAGGGTGAGTGTGAGACCATCACTCGCGATCTCGAATGTCTCGCGAAGAGATACTGTTTCAGGGAAATCCGCAGGTTTGACCAAGCTTAAATCGATCTTGATCGTTGCTACGGGCTTAGACTTCTTTACTTTTTTCTTAGGTTTAGCTGTCTCCTCCTTTTTAACAACCTTGCTCTTATTTCTGTCTGCATTACGCAGCTCAAAAAAGAGAGGTTCAATGACATAGCCCATGCCGACACAGGCTGCGACCATAATAAAAGTACCTAGATTTGTCATGACGGACGTATCCGTAACATTCAGCTCAACTTACGGCAAGCCAGATTAAATCGTGGCTCGCATCAAAATCACTTCTTTTTGTTACGTAAAAATGGGGGTATATCGAGGTCTTCTCCTTCGAGCACATTCGGACTTTCACCTTCAAACTTCCCCTTGGGACCTCCATCCAACTCTAATTCAGCTTGAGCCGTTTGTTTATCATCTTGAAATGCTTCGCCAAAAAAATCGTCCTCTTCATCACGTTGGCTATCTTCAGCTTGTGTTTCCTCGACATTTTCAGAATCAAAGTCTTCGATCTCGGCAAAAGGATGCTCGTCTTCATCAGTCTCAAAATTAACGGGAGCTTCGTCCATGCTTGGTTCTTCGTCCATGTTTGACTCTTCATCCCTCAGCACAGCATCTGCAAGCTCTTGCACATCATTCAAATTGATAAAGTCGACGTAATCATCTTCCTCCTCTGCCTCTGCGCCTTCATCATCAGAGAAATCATCGTCATCGCCTTGGCCTTCAGTGTGATCACTCACGAGGTCATCAGGAGCAAAACCCTCGCTTGGCTCCATGATTTCCTCGTCCTCTGGTGCATCAATAACCGTGGCAGATTCGACCGCCGCGATCGGTGCAGAGACACTGAGATCAACTGCTTCCTTGTCCTCTTGATCCTTAGCTGGCTCATCTGGCTCAGCGGCATGGATTTTTCCTTCCGGAACTGCGCTGATCAGCGTCACGCTGAGACTGCCTTCCATGGATGGGTCGGTAGCGACACCAAATAAAACCTGGGCGCCTGATGGAATATGCTTCGAGAGGCTCTGCATGAGCAGCTCTACCTCATAAAGTGTCAGGCTTTCATCTCCACAAATATGAATGAGCACACTCGATGCATCGGCCAGCAAGTGCCCCTTATCCAGTAACGGACTGTTCAGTGCATTCTCAATAGCTTGCTGGGAACGGTTTTCCCCTTGCCCAACGCCCGAACCAAAAAGACAACGTGAACGCGTCGTATTCAGCGCACTCATCAAGTCCCCTAACCCGATGTTGATCAGGCCAGGTCTGACGACAAGACGTGTCACCGCCTTGATGGAATCTGAAATCATCCTGTCACAGGCGGCAAAGGCTTCATGGATACCCTGCTTGGCAAGAACCAGCTCGCCCATGCGATCATTATCAAAGGTCACCACCGCATTGGACAATACAGATAATTCATTGAGTGCTGTATCGGCCTGCTCTCTGCGCCGTTTGCCTTCAAACTCAAATGGCATAGTCGCAAAGATAACAACAAAGGCACCTTCCTCGCGAGCGATGCGTGCAATCAACGGAGCTGCTCCAGATCCGGTTCCTCCTCCTAGGCCTACACACAGGAAAACAAGTTGCCTGCCGCGGATTGCGTCACGCAGCTCCAGCTCCGCTTCCTCTGCCGCACGCGCACCAATCTCAGGGTCTCCGCCAGCGCCCAGACCCTTGGTCAGATTTTTGCCTAAATGAATTTTCTCGGTAGCCACTGAGCTCGATAAGGTGCGTAGATCTGTGTTTACACAGGTCATCTCAGGGCCTGACAGCCCGTCGAGCGTGGCCCGATCAAGGATATTAGCGCCAGCACCACCGAGCCCTATGATTTTAACGGACGACTCGGGAATGGTCTGTTGTGGATCGCGGCTATATGAAATCATTGTATTAATAGGAAAAATTCAAGGCTGACATCGACAGCCTAATAGTTAACAAATCTTTATCAAAAAGGGCGGCAACTGGCTAGCATAGAATGCTATTTTTCATGACACCCATGAGATCAAGCTACCAACTTGATCACATCAATCTTGAAATCAAGCCGGGCACGATACTGTACCATGCCCACGCGCGAGTCGCCGCAACCACAGACTCTTCATCACTAAGCCTCGGGTAAATACGTTTTTTTTCCAATACTACGGAAGCCAGCCCAGCAGCCTGTAAATTGGTTGTCACCGTCAGTATCTGCGCGCAGGCTGCGAGCCCCAGAGAGGCCATCACAATACTCATCACCCACAGTAAAGGCAGTTTGCCTACGAATAAACCAAAGACACAAACGACGAGAGTAAAAATAGGAAATGCGTGCCCGAAGCGCCGCGCCCAACGACGCCGAGCGACAGATGCCGGATCTCTCAGCGACAGGAAGTAGAGTCCAACTCTCAGTGCAACCTGACCGTGATCTGCTCCGTTTTTTCCTGCTGCTAATTCTGGAGTAAGGGACAACCAGCCATTTCCACTATCAGCGGCGCCAGCCCACTCCCGTTTTTTGATGCGCAGCTCGGTATGCTCTTGACCCATGGATATTAACATACGCTGGGCTAGAGCCTCCCCTTCACCAGATAGAGCAACAACACGGGACCCTTTCAGAATGCGATCCGCATGGAGTTTACGTAAAATCAATGCCGCCAGCAGCGGCAGCAGAGAAAGGAATAATAATAGGCGGTGCATGTAATCGGAATGGACAGCACAGCATCATCAAGGCGCCTGACTTGGTAAAGGGTCATTTTTGAAATGCTCGTATTGTTTGCTCAGCTGTTGGTAGTTTGCATAGACCATCGGCAGGCTGCGGGGGCTTCCTCCAGCATGAGAAATACTGGCAGCAATCGCTTTTTTCGACCACATGAGTGCTTTTTGACGATCCCCCTTGGCGAACCACACCTCAGCCATAGTATCAAGGTAGGCGCCTTGATTTGGCATACTAATGACCGCCTTTTGAGCATGGGCATAGGCTTCATCCAGATTCCTCACTGCCCTGGCAGCCAGCCATGCCGCGGTATTGTGTGAGTTGTGGGAATGAGGGTAATCCTTGCTGACCGCTTCAATGTGAGCATAACTCTCATCAAACCAACGCTGATAGGTCTTTGCTGAAATCTTGTTGCGTAGGGCAGGGAAAAAATCATCGGCAAGTGCGCCATCTCCGGGGATGAGTTGGCGGGCAATATCGAGTCTACGCAGGCCCTCCGTCTGCCCCCCTTGATTTAACATCATCATGCCGTGGCAAAACTCAGCTCGGTAGCGCACTTTCAGAGAAAGATACAGTCCAGCTGCGCTACTACGCATCACAAAGCGGGCAAAAACCTCACTGATTGCCAAAGCCTTTTGCCAATCACCACTGGCATACAATGACTCTCCGTTACTCGCCAAAAGAGTCACTGCCCAGCTATATTCATCCAAGTCATCGCCATCTAAATCAGAGAGCGCAGCAGCCAAGAACCAAAGCTCGATCGCTTTCTCATCGTATCCAACAGCGTAGAAATAATGGCCCCAATCGATCAAGCTCTCTGGGTCGCCTAGGCTCAGCAGCATGGCCCGACGATAGACTTCCTCTGCCTTTTGCGTTTGGCCCAGTTTTAGTAATGCAATATGCCACTTACCCAGGCTTAGCCGATCGTCTGGCCTAACCTTGATGCGAGCTGCAAGCACTGGTTCAATACTCTCCCAACGCAGCAGGTTATAATCCAAATCATTGCGGGCTCCTTGCAAAGACTTCGTCTGGTCCGCCAAGCTGTCTACCATCTGGGATGCTGCCGTAAGATCATTGCGAGCAAGACATAATTGATAAAGCGTGGTGATGAAAAGATCCTTGGCCAAGTCATCGAGCTTGATCGCCTCAGCCACGAGAGCGTCATGAAGTTTTGTTGTCTGATCGTCAGAATCGGGCAGCAAACCGGCAAGCAAACCTATTTGATCGATGGTGGTTGCGACATCTTCTCCATGACGATTTTTAAGATGGTCCCATAGGCAATCTCTGAATTGAGGTTTTAAAAGGTTGATTAATTTTTTGCCTGCCTCAGCAAACTCATCATGATCCGCACCGTCCTCAATGATCTGCTGCTTGATAAAATAAATACTCAAAGAGCCTAGGCCCTCGTTGGCCATCATCTCAATATGCTCATTCCAATCTTCTCCATCTTGAGCCACGAACAGGGTCATCATCGGAGTGAGCACTTCACGCGCATATTGCTTTTCCCCTCGTGCATAGAGAAAGCTCGCCAGCATCATGACACGCTCGGCCGCCGCATCGCGAGTGTCTCGATCATCTTCTTTGAGCTCCTCGATGCGTTTGTTCACCCAATCGGCGTAGGGCGGCTTGGCATCGTCTAAGATCCCGAGTGACTTCAAGCTTTGCCTCGGCATTTCAACCATATCGTAGAAATGAAAGGCCGCATTGGCATCACTGCTCTGCAGTATTCCAAGGGCCTCTTCGCGAAATCCATTGGCAGCAAGGCACCTCACGATGCGCGAGCTTTCTTTCGGGTCTTGCCCTAGGAGCTTCCATTGACGACTTTGGGCTTCCGCCTCAGCTTCTTTGCCCTCGAGCCTTAATTGCTGCAGCTTGCAGCCCCATCGGTAAATGGCATCGCCCTCAGTAGCCGATCGCTCCAGCCATGGCACAGCGTTACCATTTAATACGCGCAGCAAATCTGCAGCTACCGGATTATTGGCCTGTTGTGATTCTTCAATAGCGGCAGTGAGATTACCGCCAGCTCGATGTAACCACATTCTCCATCTCGCTGCCCTCTCCCCCTTCAGAGCGGCAGCTTTTCGAAGTTCTTCATCTCGTTGGCCCGTTTGAGTGTAATAGAAAGCCCGGACACGCATGTGCAAATCACTGTCCCCCGTCAGTTCAAGAATTTCGCTGACTAGCTGATGATTGTCCTCAGCCATTGCCTTCCTGATAATGGGCTCCACCCTAGGCCAGCATATCCGGGACATTGTACCTTTGATCTCAGCATTATTTTCAAGCTTGGCGAGATACATGACCTGCTTCCACTGATGCAGTTGCAAAAGCTTATGGGTAATAATGATTTTACCATCATCATTACTCTTCAAAAATCTGAGCACCAACTCCTTCGCCTGCTCTGGGCTGTCGTGGAGAAGCCCAGCTGAGATATAAAAAATCAATTCCTTAGCGCGCTCAGAGGCCTCAATATCATCACCCGCCTCTATTCGGCGCAAAGCCGGCAGCGTGTCGCCCCCGAGCTTCCACAGATCAACCATAGCCTGCTCTCGCACTACAAAAGATTCATCGCCAAGCTTCAGCGCCAGTTCGTCAATCTGTTTGAGGGCGGGCACAGCGTTCACCTCTTTAGCTTCAGGCGCAGTAATATCCTCTAGCGCAGCTTCACAGAAGGCGGTCGCCAATACTAAAAGCAATAGCACAACAGCATAACAAGCCCATGCTCTTGGCTGAGGCTTATGACGTTTATTGTGTATTGAATGAAGCTGCGTGATCATTGGATCTTTTGTTTAGTCACCTTAATGCATGTTAAGAGGAGATGAACTCAATAAACTCATTACTTACTAGAGCGCTGATGGTCACCGATCTTATTCAACCATGAGGATATATCGCTGAAAATCTGAGCTCGCTGATGGTCATACATCAGGAGATGGTATGAGCTAGGATAGTAGTGATGTGTTTTGTCGATTGATTGATCAAAGCTGTTACAGAAGTCGTTCACCTTGTCTTCTTGAGTGAAAAAATCTTTACCTCCGTGAAGCACCAGCACGGGGCATGAGACGGCCGGCGCCATTTGATCCATGGATTGGGCCAGGTCGCCAAGACCAACCAACAAACGAAGAGTGTAGCGGCGGATATACCACGGATTCTTGGCTGCCTGCTGCTCATGAATATCCTCTTTAGTCACCATCGGGCGCCGACCATCGGAAAGCGACTCCAGTGAAATTCTAGCCTTGGGGAAAAGTATGGCAGCACATTTTGCAGCCAACAACTTCCACGTGGGAAGCTCGGAGTCGACCTCGATAATCGGCGAAGAGATCGCCATTGCATGTGGCCGTTGTTCACGGCGGGCATTTTGATATCCATGCATCACAATCAATGACCCCATGCTCTCACCAAACCAAACGATTTTTGATTTCGGATGCTCTTGGCGCACCAACTCCGTGAAGACAACGAGATCTTTATACCACTGCTCAACCCGCCGGACATCACCACGCCTGCACTCTTTTGGATCCATGCCTTGACCCCTCGTCTCCGCTGCATAGAGCGCCACATCCTGGCGATGTTTTAACAGGTAGTGCGCCAAGTTATCATAATCACCTGCATGACCTGAAATCCCATGTACGCCAATAATAACGATCGCAGGATCTTGATGGGCGGTGGATTTCGGCAACCACTTACGGTAGCCAAATTTTTCATTATCATAGCTTACATAATGATCTTTCTTGAGCTGTGGATTTCCTTTCACGGGTGGAGCAACGCTAGTGGCCATAGCACATGATGATAGCAGCGCCACCCAAGCAAAAGTGGCCAGCATTTTCGACGATACAGCCAGTCTGGAAAAAGAACTCATCATGAAAGCCAGACAAGCTTGCAGCCAAACAAAGCTGATTGCAAGCACCCATGAAGCATGCCCCGCCATCAAAGAACTCCGAGATTGCTTGATTATTTGTCCGCTGGGTGGTTTTCTGCATGCGTGTTACAGATCGTCTTCAATGAAATTAGTGCTGCCGAGATATCCCACATGGATACTCTTGACCAACTAGAGCTCCTCGACGCCTTCAGGGTTTCGGAATCAGACCTCGTTGAATTGGACGACAATGACGAGCACAGGAACTTTGGCAAGATGACGCGCGATGGCAAAACACTTTATCGATTCCGCGCGAATGATTGCCGCATCTACTTCGAGGTGGCTGAGAACTTGGTGATTGTCCACCGAGTGCTGCACAAAAACACATTTTCTGATTTTCTATTCAGGTCAAAAATGCCGGTTTCAGAAGATGAGCAACTCGCTGAATCGAAGCACTTTTGGAAACTCATTGACGAGGGGCGCAACGCACGGCGCATGTAGTGGCCTAAACAGTGGGGCGCACTCTTGAGCTCTGCCCCACTTACTTTTTTCTGCTTTCCATGGCCATTTGATCCATGCTAGGTTTTGACTCTACTATGTTGCGGAAAATTTTTCATGTCATCGCCTTCTTGATCATTGCCGCCTTAGTCATCTCGGCAGTAGCCAACAACGATCCTGATGATGCATCAAAGCAAGCAGCGCAACTCCCGGTGCTCTTACTGGCAGGTCTTTATGTAGGATTTATGTTTGTCATGTATATCTTGCCAGCAATGACGGACAAGGCGACTAACGCTGTGCTTGCATCCAACGAGACCATAGCTAGAGAACCCATTCACAAGGCTCAAGCTGCCTATGCCCGTGGTGAATACATCGAAGCGATTACGCTCTACAGGGCCATCGCAATGGAAGAACCGGACAACCGACTTCCTTGGGTTGAAATTGCAAAAATTCAACACGACCAACTGGAAGACCCAGAGATATCAATAAACACCCTGCGAACTGCACTCGAGGAACACGCATGGCCCGCAGACGACACCGCATTTTTCATGGGCCGAATCGCCGACATTCAACTTAACAGCATGGATGACAAAGAAGCGTGTATTGCCATCCTAGAACAAATCGTCGAAACCTTTCCCGAATCACAATACTCAGCGAGCGCCACTCACAGGCTCAACGAAATAGAAAAAGCACAAGAGCAGGAGCAAGAGGCCTCAGTGTGAAATTCTAACCACCGTTAGATTCAAAGAAGATATCCTTGCCCCCGCCGAAGACCACACTAACATATTTATGTGCGTGGATCTAACATACTAGAGAGATCGCTCTCGCTATTCCCTCTCTGGCCACTCGTACTAGGGGTCACATCCGGCATACTGAGTGCTGATTATTACGGCACCCAACACTGGGTCGCCATAACCCTTATTAGCATTGCAGGTATTCTTGCCTTCCGCAGAAGCGACATCACTCTTTTCATCGTCACCTTCATGCTGGCAAGTGGCCTGCATGGACCAAAGATTGAAAACTTAAGCGCTTGGGGTCATGCTGCTGATACCGGCAAGATCAATGGAGCATATACTCTAAAGGGAGTTGTTATTGCAACAGGCTCCCAACAAAACGGGCCCTATCTTGTCAAAACAAGCAAAATCCATACGGCAGCTCAAGCCAATGGCTTGCCACCTGCATCGGGCATGATCGTGCAGCTGACAACATCGCCCTTTCATGAATCAATACTGCAATACGGTGACATCATAGAGACAACAGGCCCGCTCCAGATCATCAAGCCACTACGTAACCCCCATGGGTTTGATCGGCAGGCATGGCTTTATCGTCAAGGCGCCAACCTCACTATGGCGCCACGATCCCCCATTACCATTCTTGGGCTTAGTCTTGTTCATCGGCCTGTGCGCATGATGGCAAACTGGCGCCAGTCCATACGCCAAAGCATGACCTCCGGCTTAGATGCCGATGCTCCATCCACTGAACTCATACGCGCCGTAGTATTGGGTGAGCGCCCAGGGCGCACCTCGTCGATGGTTGAGGATTTCCGCAACAGTGGTACCCTTCATGTTTTCGCCGTCAGTGGTCTGCATGTCGGCATGGTGGGGACTATCTTTGGCTGCCTGCTCTGGTTTCTCAGAGCCCCGCGCTGGATGCTCATCGGCGGCGTCATTGTTGCCATGACCGCTTACGCAGGCATCACAGGCCTTCGCCCACCTTCGGTACGCGCCGTCATTATGGCGACCGTCTTCCTCAGTGGATTTCTTATTAAGAGAAAGCCATCTTTAATCAATAGCCTAGGAGCAAGTGCCATCATCGTATTACTCTGGGATGGCCACCAGCTCTTCACGCCCGGCTTTCAGCTATCCTACGGGGTGCTCCTGACACTCGCGATGGCTACCGCATTCTGGATCCGTATTCTCAAACCGATGGCTGAGATCGACCCCTTTATGCCAAGACTTCTGCTGACTCCATGGCAAGAGCGCATTCTGGGTTGGCGAAAGTGGCTGCGCAACTCCCTCTCCGTCTCACTAGCCGCTTGGATGGGATCAGCTCCTCTGATATGGATTCATTTTGGCATTGTCACTCCTATCGCCATCATCGCGGGTATACCCCTCATGCTCATGGTTTTTGTCATTCTTTCCCTAGCGATGCTGGCCATCTCAGCAGGAGCCCTCTGGCAACCAGCCGGTGATGCCGTCAATCACATCAACTCTTGGGTTGCAAAATCAACCCATCAGACAGCTACCGCATTCGCACATATTCCAGGTGCCTACTGGCATAAAAAACCAACGCGGCCAGAAAAAGGCCAGATCATTGTGTTTGATATCCCCAATGGAGGAGGCGCCAACCTGATCGATACCGGCGGCGGCATCTTGCTAGATGGCGGCCGTGATGACACCTTCTTCTGGCATGTTTTACCCACGCTTCAAGCCCTTAACATCGAACCCGATTCACTCATTATCAGCCATGCTGATTCTAAGCACAGTGGTAGCATGAGCCTCTGTCTGGATCACTTTACTCCACGACAAGCCATCATTCCTCGCGCTGATCTGCTGAGTAAAAGCTACCAAGCCTTTATCAAAAAATCAGTAGAAACGAACTGCCAACTGATCACTCCTCACTCAGGACAAACGTTTCCCATCGAGCCCGGCGTAACCCTTGAGGTCTTGCAAGCCGCCATCGAGCTCAATGGCTACGGACGTGCGGATGATAGTGGTCTGGTGATTCGCTTGCATTGGCACGGCTGGAAAATCATGTTCACCGGAGATGCTGGGTTTATCACCGAGACTAGGTTGCTTGCTTCCGGTGTAGACCTGCAAGCAGACGTCATTATCAGCGGTAGAAATAGAGGCGATTATACCGGCCGCGAGGAGTTTTACCGCGCGGTATCACCTGAAGTCATCATCTCGACCAATTCAGAGTTTCCAGCCAACGAGAGCATCCCTGAAAACTGGTTCACCCGCACAGAGGCACTGGGCATCACCACCATTGATCAGCAACAATCCGGAGCCCTCACCCTAACGATCAAAAACCAGCGTCTAGTGCTTACCCCCACACTAAAAAATACTAAGGTAATCACTATTGAACCTTGATCCGACCTGCGGTGACAATTCGATGGACAATCTTGTTCTAAACCATCAATTTGCAGTCCAGAAAACAACCACTTCAACGAGCCATCGTCAGAAAAAATTTCAGTCTCCTTCTTGCCCTACGCTATCTCAACCCGCTGCGCACCCACGTCTCGGTCATCACCCTGATCTCACTGGCCGGAGTTGCCATCGGTGTCATGGTCCTCATTGTTGTGCTCTCGGTGTTTGGCGGGTTTGAACAACTAGTTAAAGAACGCGTGTTGAGCTACACCCCCCACATCAATATTGAACGCATTGCCTCATGGCCCGATGCCGAGGAATTCCCCGACTACAATGCTGAAGTAGAATGGCGGGCATTGGAGCAATCAATGTCCTCACTCGAAGGGGTGGAAAGCACCTACGCCTTAGTTAATGACTGGGTGCTACTCGACCGAGCCGGCAGTGTTGCTCCAGCAGCCATGCAGGCCATTGATACCGCCAACAAGACTCAACTCAAATCCCTGCAAGATCTCATCGAGCCAGGCAATGGCAATGCCGATATGGGTCTTGGTGAAACCGCCGTCATCTCATCAATCACGGCTGAGCGCTTTGGCATTATGGTTGGCGACACCATTCAGATCCATACCAATCGCAACCTCAAGCAGGTCCAACCGATTCTCGAGCGCATTGGCGAAGCTCCCTTACACCAGAGAACAGCCCAAGGACTTGCTCAGATCAGGGACGACTTGCAAAAAATGTTCACCCAGGCTGACGACAAGGAAACCACTCCCATCAAACAACTTCAAGAGCTCTACTACAACCGCCTGATGCCGCTCATGGATCAGAACCTCCGCAACGTGGAAAGAGATGCTCTCGACACCCTTCTCATTCACCTTGAGCAGGGTCAGCGCAGCACTCCTGATCCAGATAATAGTGGCCTTTACACCTTCGAAGCCGGCCATATGGCAAAAGCACTCGAGCTGCTTGACGAGCTGACAACCATCAATACGGACAAAGCTGACATTCAGGACATCAAAAACATGCGGACCGTGGTGCTGCCCAAAGACCTCACCGTGATCGGCATCTACCAGGCCACCCGCCATGCTGCCAGCCCAGATGTCTTTGTCCCCCTCCCTGTTGGCCAAGATCTCACTGGCCTCGGTGCTGGCGTACGCGGCATAGCCCTTCGACTCACCGACCCCTATTTAGCGGCCTCGGTTCTCAATGACGTTGTGCAACCCAACCTCCCAGAGGATGGCGCTTGGGCCGCTCGCACCTGGATGCAGGACCACCAGCAGCAATTCGGCCTCATTAAGACCCAACGCCAACTGCTTACCTTCTCGTTGTCGTTCATCATGATGGTTTCCGCCTTTTCAATTATGGCGGTGATGTTTACCGTCACTATCCAGAAAAAGCGTGAAATCGGTGTCATGAAAGCCCTCGGCGCCGCACCCGCCCAACTCGTTCGCGTATTCCTCTACCAAGGCATCATCATCGGCCTATTCGGCGGCATTATAGGACTTGGCCTCGGTTATCTGGTTATTGATAACAGGCACGTTATACTCGATCTTTTTGCCTCATGGGGATTTGACCCCTTCCCTTCTGAATTCAATGGTTTTGACGGCCTCCCCGCCGACATCCAAGCGAAGGAATTCATCGGTGTCTTTATCTTTGCCTTTGTCATGTGTGTGATTGCAACGCTTGTTCCAGCGATCGCGGCCTCCCGCAGTGATGCCGCCAAATCTCTTCGTAATATGTAGTCAGCCTCTTATCCTCGAATAAGTGCCTGCTCCCCACTTGAGCCTTGATTCTTAGCTCCGGATTCTTGAACCTCCCACTCAATGAAAGACATCGTCTACTTTGACCTCGAGACCCAACGCAGCTTCGGCGATGTTGGCGGCGCTAAAAACAAAGATAAAATGGGCATCTCAGTGGGCGTGGCTTATTCCACACGCACTGGCCAGTACCATATCTTCGGGGAAGATCAAACCGACGCGCTGGTGGATATGCTTCTCAAGGCCGATCTTGTTGTCGGTTACAATCATATCTATTTTGATTACCCCGTGCTGCAAGGCTACACCATTCTTGATCTCCCTAATCAGACCCTCAACCTTGATATGCTCATCGAAGTGGAAAAAGTGCTCGGACACCGCCTCAAGCTAGATTCGATTGCATCCGCAACGCTAGGAACTGGAAAGTCTGCTGATGGGCTAGATGCCCTAAGGTGGTGGCAGCAACACAAAAAAACCGGCAATCTTGAGCCCTTGATGAAAATTGCTGAATACTGCTGTTATGACGTCAAAGTAACCAAAGAGGTGCATGAATATGCCCTCAAACATGGTCACTTAAAATACAATGACCGCAATGGCAACCCCACTCAGGTTGAAGTAGATTGGAGCTAAGCGCTCCCACCGAGACCCAAAAAAGCCCGGCATCACGTGAAGTGAGCCGGGCTTGTGATTTGTTTCTAAGCGTTGAAGCTTTGCAGCCTTATGCTGATTCTTCGCCTGCAGTGACAGGCTTAGCTTGAAGAGGAAGTTCCTCAACAGCTACTGACCCATCGGCATCTATGCCTTCACCATTTTCGCCGTCTTCAGCAAACTCATCTTGCTTTGGCTCTGGCTCTTCAACGGTGAACTCAATATCCACATCGCGATGCTGGTAGAATCCAGTTCCTGCAGGAATCAAGTGACCCATGATGACGTTTTCCTTGAAACCGCGAAGGTGATCAACGCGACCGATTGTCGAAGCATCGGTAAGCACACGGGTGGTGTCCTGGAACGATGCCGCCGAGATGAAGGATTCCGTCTCAAGTGATGCCTTGGTGATACCGAGCAACACGGGCTCAGACTCAGCAGCAGCACCACCTTGGGAAATCACTTCCTCGTTCGCTTTCTTGAACGTGGTGCGATCAATCTGATCACCCCAGAGGAATTCAGTATCACCTGGCTCGGTGATCTTCACCTTGCGAAGCATCTGACGAATAACGATCTCGATGTGCTTGTCATTGATTTCTACACCCTGAAGACGATAAACACGCTGAACCTCATTGGTAAGGTGCTCTTGAAGAGCTTGCGCGCCACATGCCTCCAACAAGTCGTCTGGAGATACTGGGCCTTCGGTAATCTGGTCACCACGGTGAAGGAAGTCGCCTTCTCCCACAATGATGTGTTTACCCATAGGGACCAAGTGATCTGCATGTTCGCCGGTGTCCATATCAGTCACGATGACCTTCTTCTTACCGCGCACATTGGGGCCGTAGGAAACTTCACCGTCGATTTTAGCAATGGTGCAGGCCTCCTTCGGACGACGTGCTTCGAAGAGCTCGGCGATACGTGGCAGACCACCAGTAATATCACCAGTCTTGGCAATCTTACGAGGTGTTCTAGCAAGTTGAGCACCACCCTTAACGTTAGCGCCCTCTTTCACAGAAAGGTGAGCACCCACAGGGATGGAACAGCTGTAAACGACTTCAGAAGTATTCTTGTCAACGATAACAATTTGCGGGTGGAGATCCTCCTTGTGCTCGGTGACCACCATGCCCTTCTTGCCTGTTTCCTTATCAGTCTCAGACTGAACAGTAATGCCCTTGATCATGTCACGGAACTCAACTTTACCAGGTTTCTCAGTGAGAATTGGCACGTTGTATGGATCCCAGGTTACAAAGACTTCGCCTTTTTTGACCTTTTCACCATCAGGGACTGAAATAGCGGAACCCATCACAAGGTTATAGGACTCGAGCTCGAGTCCGTCCTTATCGCGAATGGCAATGGCACCCTTCTTGTTAAGTGCCACAAAGTTGCCGTCAGCATCCTTCACATCACGAACATCTTTGTAGACAACCGTGCCGCCGTTCTTTGCCTTAATGATTGGCTGTTTGAACGAAGATGATGCTACACCACCGACGTGGAACGTCCGCATGGTCAGCTGCGTGCCGGGCTCACCGATCGACTGGGCGGCAACAATGCCGACAGCTTCGCCGAGCTTAGCTACCTCACCAGAAGCAAGGTTAAGTCCGTAACACTTCTGACAACATCCGCGGTCTGCCTCACAGGTGAGGGTGGAGCGAATCTTGAGGCGCTCGAAGCCAAGATCTTCGATCTTGTTGGCTTCGTCTTCGCCGATGAGCTGGCCGACCTCAAGGACAACATTGCCCGATACAGGGTCCGTCACCTTTTCACCGGAAACTCGACCGTAGATACGAGATGATAGTGATGCTGCTTCCTCATCGTTTTCGATGATAGGCTCAGCAGTAATACCGTTAACAGTACCACAATCTGCTTCAAAGACGATGACGTCTTGAGAAACATCAACCAGCTTACGAGTCATGTATCCTGAGTCAGCGGTCTTCAGGGCGGTATCAGCAAGTCCTTTACGAGCACCGTGCGTGGAAATGAAGTATTCCAACACAGAGAGGCCCTCACGGAAGTTAGAAGTAATCGGACGCTCAATAATGTCGCCAGATGGCTTGGCCATCAGACCACGCATACCAGAGAGCTGCTTAATCTGCTGCTTGTTACCACGAGCACCGGAATCCACCATCAAGAAGAGCGGGTTGACAATCTTGTCTCCCTCGTTGTGCTCGAGCTTACGGTAGAGTGCATCAGCAATATTGTCAGAAGCGTGAGTCCAAATGTCGATTACCTGCTGGTATCGCTCATTGTCTGTAATCACACCATTACGATATTGCTTCGTCACTTTCTCAAGCTCGACGTATGCCTTCTCAAGCTCAGGCTTCTTCTCCTCGGGCACGACCATGTCGACGATTCCAATAGAGATGCCAGAACGGGTTGCTTCCATGAAGCCAAGTGACTTAAGAGCATCAAGAACCTTTACCGTAGATTCTTGTCCAGCACACTGGTAACAACGCCAAATGATGTCGCCAATTTGCTTCTTGCCCACATTGAAGTTTAAGAATCCAAGACCGGAAGGCCAGATCTCATTGAAGCGGACACGTCCTGGTGTGGTCTCGATAATCTTACTTTCATGATCACCGAAGAAGGTCTTCTTCTCCTTACCGAAGTCCGGGTTACGCAGGCGAATCCAGTCATGATACTTCACCTTGCGGCTAGCAATAGCAAACTCGACTTCCGTCGTGTTCTCAAAGAGTGGCAAGTGAACACCTTTCCTTGTCTCTAGCTCCTTAGCCGTCAATTGACGAGCGTAAGTGAGGTAGTAGGTGCCGAGAATGATATCCTGTGATGGCACCGTGATCGGTTTACCGCTGGCAGGTGAGAAGATGTTATTGGGCGCCAGCATCAGCTGACGACACTCCATCTGTGCCTCCACGGAGAGCGGTACGTGCACAGCCATCTGGTCACCATCAAAGTCGGCATTGTAGGCGGTACAAACGAGCGGGTGCACACGAATCGCGGATCCCTCAATGAGAACAGGCTCAAATGCCTGAATCGAGAGACGGTGCAATGTAGGAGCACGGTTCAGCATGACAGGGTGTCCCTTAGTCACCTCCTCGAGAATATCCCAGACCTCGGTCGTCTTGCGATCAATCATCTTCTTGGCACTACGCACAGTGTGGCAGTAACCAAGATCCTTGAGTCGGCGGATGATGAACGGTTCGAAGAGTGTCAGTGCCATTTTCTTAGGCAAACCACACTGGTTGAGCTTAAGCTCTGGTCCAATGACAATGACGGAACGTCCAGAATAGTCTACACGCTTACCGAGTAAGTTCTGACGGAAGCGTCCACCTTTACCCTTGAGCATGTCAGAGAGTGATTTAAGTGCACGGTTACCAGCGCCAGTAACGGCACGTCCATGACGACCATTATCAAACAGCGCGTCCACCGCCTCTTGAAGCATGCGCTTCTCGTTACGGATAATCACATCCGGAGTCTTCAGCTTGAGAAGGTTCTTCAAGCGGTTGTTCCGGTTAATGACACGACGGTAAAGGTCGTTAAGGTCAGATGTGGCAAAACGCCCGCCTTCCAGTGGCACCAAGGGACGAAGGTCCGGTGGGATAACTGGGAGCACGTTCATAACCATCCACTCTGGGCGGGTTTTGCTTTGGGCAAATCCACGAGCGAGTTTGATACGCTTGGCGAGCTTCTTCTTGGTCTGCTTGGAGCGAGTATTTTGCATCTCTTCTTCAAGCTGAACAGTAAGCTCTGCGAGGTTTACACCAGAAAGCAATGATTGAAGTGCCTCAGCACCCATCTCTGCATTAAAGTTTCCGTCACCGTAGGCATCTTCAGCTTCAAAGAATTCACTCTCGCTGAGAAGCTGACCAAGTTGCAAATCGGTGCTGCCGACATCGGTGACAACAAAGTCCTCATAGTAAATGATTCTCTCAAGCTGACGTGCAGCCAGATCAAGAACCAAGCCAATGCGGCTGGGCATACATTTGTAGAACCAGATGTGAGAAACGGGAACTGCAAGCTCGATGTGGCCCATGCGCTCACGACGAACGCGGGACAGAGTTACCTCCACACCACAGCGATCACAAACGACACCCTTGTGTTTGATGCGCTTGTATTTTCCACAGGCACACTCCCAGTCACGGGTAGGTCCAAAGATGCGCTCACAGAAGAGGCCCCCTTTTTCCGGTTTGAATGTACGGTAGTTAATCGTTTCTGGATTCAACACTTCACCGCTGGACCAAGATCTTATGATCTCAGGAGAAGCAACGGTAATGGCGACATGATCGAACTGCTCAGGCTTTTCGTTGACTCCGAAAAGTTCACGCAGGTTATTTTCAACGCTCATAATGATAAATAGTAAGTATTAAGTTTAATGGTTAAGTTGTGTTGTCTGCGGTTAGAGTGTGAGGTCATCAAGTGAGAATTCCGAGCCTCCCTCTTTAGGACGTCCACCGGTTCCCGGTCTGACATCCAAACATAGAGACTGCATTTCCTTCATCAGCACATTAAAGGACTCCGGTGTTCCTGCCTCAAGGTTGTTATCCCCTTTGACAATGGATTCGTAGATCCTTGTGCGGCCCTGAACATCATCAGACTTCACAGTAAGAATTTCCTGAAGGGTGTAGGCGGCGCCGTAGGCTTCGAGTGCCCAGACCTCCATCTCACCAAATCGCTGACCACCGTATTGGGCCTTGCCACCGAGCGGTTGCTGGGTAACGAGACTGTATGGTCCAACAGCACGGGCGTGAATCTTGTCGGCCACGAGGTGACCAAGCTTAAGCATATAGATCATGCCGACCACGACGGGGTTGTGGAAGGCTTCGCCGGTGCGACCATCATAGAGAGTCGATTTACCACCGATGGTGCCGTCCTTACCGTCACCAATCCAGGTGTAACCAGCGGTTTCAGCTTCGCCCTTCTTACGTTCGCGAACCTCACCATTGTCACCGATGTATTTGACGCCGTCGACCTGCTTGGCTTTGGTCATGAACTTCCAAATTTCTGCTTCCGGAATACCGTCGAAAATCGGGGTGGCCACAGTGAATCCTAGAGCTTTAGCGGCAACGCCAAGGTGGGTTTCAAGAACCTGTCCAACGTTCATCCGTGATGGCACACCAAGTGGGTTCAGGCAGATCTCCACTGGAGTTCCATCACTGAGGTATGGCATGTCTTCTTCTGGAACGATAGTTGCGACAACACCCTTGTTACCGTGACGTCCAGCCATCTTATCACCAACGCTAAGCTTACGCTTGGCAGCAACAAAGACTTTGACCTCCTTGATAGCACCTGGGTCGATTTCCTCACCGCTCTCAAGCTGATCAAGACGACGCTCACGATCGGTATCAAGCTCACCGAAGCGGCTCTCGAAAGTGGCGATGATCTCAAGGATCTTGTTGCGAATAGGTGATGGATCAATCTCGATGTGATCATAGATAGAGGCGAGCTTACGAAGCAGCGTCTTGGTGATCTTACGGTTGGCGGGAATGATAATCTCACCCGTTTGAGCATTGACGACATCAAGAGGGATTTTTTCTCCAAGGAGAATGTCAGACAGCTTTTCAGTCAGTTGCTCTGTAAGCTGATCTTTCTTCTTCTTGTATTCATCGTTAATCTTCTTAACTTGCTTTTTGAGCTTTGCAGGATCGAGCTCGTTCTCGCGCTTGCGGGCAAGTCCGTGTGTGACAACGCGGATATCTTGAACGATACCCGTGCAACCGGAGGGAACCCGGAGTGAAGTGTCTTTCACGTCAGCAGCTTTCTCACCAAAGATGGCACGAAGAAGGCGCTCTTCAGGGGCCAACTCAGTTTCGCTCTTCGGTGTGATCTTACCGACCAGAATATCTCCTGGCCTCACCTCAGCTCCGATGCGGATAATGCCATCGTGATCGAGGTTCTTAAGTGCTTCATCTCCTACGTTTGGAATATCACGAGTGATTTCTTCTGGTCCGAGTTTGGTATCACGTGCTGCGCACTCAAATTCTGAAATATGAATGGAGGTGTAGATGTCCTCTTTGACGACTTTTTCAGAGATGACGATAGCATCCTCAAAGTTATATCCATTCCATGGCATGAACGCCACTAGGATATTACGGCCGAGAGCAAGCTCACCACCTTCTGTGTTGGGGCCATCTGCAAGCACATCACCAACCTTGACCTTATCTCCGCGGTTGCAGATAGGCTTCTGGTTGAGGCAGGTGCCAGCATTCGAACGCATGAACTTGCGCAGTGGATAAGCAAAAATGCCCTTGGCAGGATTGCTTTTCACGGCGGTCATATCACTGAGGAACTTCTCATCTGAAACGGGAAGTTTGCCATCTTTGGTAGTGATGATCACCTCAGCGGTAGCAGCGGCAATGACTCCATCAGCTTCAGCAACGATGACTGCTCGTGAGTCCTCGGCTGCCTTTGCTTCAAGTCCAGTTCCCACAAGTGGGGCATCTGAGATGAGCAGAGGCACACCCTGACGTTGCATGTTTGCACCCATGAGGGCACGGTTAGCATCATCGTGCTCTAAGAATGGAATGATACCAGCAGCAACAGATACAAGCTGCTTGGGAGACACGTCCATGTAATGAACGGTCTTGGGATCAACCTCGATAAACTCGCCACTCTCGCGAGCAGTGATTTTCTCAGTCAGGAAGTTGCCTTTATTGTCAATCGGGTTGTTCGCCTGCGCAATGAGGAATTCTTCCTCCTGATCCGCAGTGACATATTCAATCTGATTGCTGACTTTACCGTTCTTAACCAAACGATAAGGAGTCTCAATAAATCCAAACTCGTTAATACGAGCGTAGGTGCAAAGCGAGTTGATCAGACCAATGTTGGGACCCTCAGGGGTCTCAATCGGGCAGATACGACCGTAGTGAGAAGTGTGCACGTCGCGCACTTCAAAGCCAGCACGGTCACGGTTCAAACCACCAGGTCCGAGTGCAGAGAGGCGGCGCTTGTGAGTCAATTCTGCCAGAGGGTTAGTCTGGTCCATGAACTGAGACAGCTGAGAACGACCAAAGAAGTCACGAATAACGGCACTGAGGGCCTTCGGGTTGATGAGCTTCTGTGGCGTCATGCCCTCCAAGTTCACATCAAAGAGAGTCATACGCTCTTTAACGAGACGCTCTGTGCGGGCAAGTCCGACACGGCACTGGTTGCCGAGTAGTTCGCCAACAGCGCGCACACGACGTGAACCAAGGTGGTCAATATCATCAAGTACACCCTCACCTTTTTTCAGGCGGAGGAGATACTTCACAGCACCAAGGAAATCCTCAGGCACCATGACACGCATTTTAGGATCAACGTTAAGCTTTAGCTTTTGGTTGATTTTGTAGCGTCCTACACGGGTCAAATCATAACGCTTCTCATCAAAGAAGAGACGCTCCAACAAGGCCTTGGAGTTGGTAACGGTTGGTGGATCACCAGGGCGAAGCTTACGGTAGATGTCTTTCAGTGCGGACTCTTCGTCGTGAGCAGGGTCTTTCTTCAAAGACTTCAGAAGAATTTCATCTTCACGGGAATCAATGACATCGACTGTTTTGTAACCAAGCTCGATAAGCTGGTTCACATTACCAATCGTCATAGGCTCATAGGCCTTCACGATGACGACTTCATCATCAAGAATATCTTCGAAGGTCACTTTCTGAGCGAGCTCTTCCTCATCGTTGTCTTTGACGATTTTTTTCAGGTCGAGCTTCTCGATGTTATAAAAGTGCTCACAGAGATCACGATCCGTAGGCCAGCCCATGGCGCGCAGGAAGGTGGTGGCGAGGAACTTACGACGACGGCGACGTCTGTCGAGGTAGACGTAAAGCAGATCGTTGGTGTCAAATTGGGTTTCCAACCATGAACCACGGTCTGGAATAATCCTGAAGGAGTTGAGAGTTTTGCCATTGAGGTGCGTTGATGTCTCAAAGCAGATGCCAGGGGAACGGTGAAGCTGAGAAACAATGACACGCTCCGCACCGTTGATAACGAAAGTGCCACGGCGGGTCATCATTGGCATTTCGCCCATGTAAACACGCTCTTTTTTGGTGCCGCTTTCATCCTTAAGCTTGAACGTTACATAGAGGCCAGCGCTGAAGGTTTCGCCCGTCTGAAGGGACTCGAGGGCCGTCGCTTTAGGCTCCTCGATATCGTATGAAATAAATTCTAAGGTGATTGCCTCATCATAACTTTTGATGGGGAAAATCTCGCAAAACACTGCTTGAAGGCCAGAGTCATCACGCTGTGATGCGGCTATATCTCTCTGGAGAAAATCCTCATAGGATTTACTTTGAACCTCGATCAAGTTTGGGGGTTCGATGACTTCCTCAATTGTTCCGTAGTAGCGTCGTTCTGCCATAATATTTAGTGGGTGTGAGC